>Ga0114930_10002649_pt1 | contig 16075 bp, 11 predicted proteins | sample AnhtaG_FD_87300 | JGI IMG/M metagenome (GOLD analysis project Ga0114930, IMG submission 87300) | Deep subsurface microbial communities from Anholt, Denmark to uncover new lineages of life (NeLLi) - Anholt_01485 metaG | ecosystem: Environmental > Aquatic > Marine > Oceanic > Sediment | place... | reverse complement strand
CGGTCCAACGTTGCGTGCAAGCAAGGCCGTGGAGGTGATAGGATGTTAGAAAATGATCAGATTTGAGGGTAGAACAGTCGGGGGAAGGCTAACGCCTTGAACAGCAACAAAAGAGGGCCAGCAACACTGAAGCGCTGGCCCTTCAAACCTCCTGCACTCAGAATACTTCTCTATGACATATCTGTAATGTAACGTCGCCGATGCCGCCTACCAGCTTGTCGCAGTATTGCAAGCAGATTGGACTTGGGGGGCTCTTCATCTGACGATAAAAGAGGAAGAAGGCGCTGTTCCACAAAGGATTCGGAAGCTATAATACCAAGCAATATCTCCTCAGGAGACGTCCACTGTGGGCGTTGAGACAGGTCAGCAATAAGAAATGAAATAGCATCTTCACTTAGCGATTCAGTAGTTAGGTCTTGCATCCGGCCCAGCAAATACTTTGCTAATATCTCCCGGTAAGGACAGTCCTTCTTATTGAATTCTTCCAGGAATGATGAGTGTGTCTCAGGTGTAGTGTAGTCTATTAGAAAACACCCCAAGCGGTGGCAAAACCAAGAAATATGGTCTGAGTCCGAGGCCGCTACTTCTTTCATCCACTCTAGCCACCAATTAATTGGATCTATGACAACCTGAAATGAATGCTCTGTCATAGGGACATAAAAAGTCCAAAGAAGATGTTGTGCCAACTGAACATTTCTTTGCCTCAAGATTCCAATTAGCACTGCCTCCTTGCCCTTCCACTCCAAATCTTCCATCGCTTCAAGCAAGAATAGTGGTTCATCTCCAATATCTGGCGAAGATCCTTGAGCTAAGCGTGACATCTCTTCCCAAAAATCGGCGCTGTCATCAAGACAAAACAGTAGCGATAGTCTGATGATACCTGTTGCCTGCGAAGCTGCATTCTTAATAACATACGATAGATCCGGCCTTGAAGTACATATTTGCTTTATGACTTGCATTGCCCATTGACCTACTTCTTCATGCGAGAGTGCTTCTATAAGAACCGCTAACACGTCTTCGTCAAACAAAGTCCAGTCAATCGCCTCTTTTTCGTCATGTAAACGAATCTGTAGATGAAGTGGAAAGATTGCCTTCTCTACTCCTCTACCGACAAGTTCAATCGCCATGGCAAGCGCCTGATGTGTTTTATTATCGTCAAGGATCTCGCAAAGAACTTCCATCTGCAGGTCGTCAAGGTGTTGCCAAGGGGAGAACGCAGCAAGCATTTCTCCAATGTCTAGTTCGCCAAATGCCGATGCCAAACCAGATATGAGTCCCTGTAACTCTTCTCCCTCACCTTTGAATTCCACACTACTCAACCGGGTCAATATGTTCACAAGGTCACTGCTACTAGCGAACGGTTGTATGCACCCTCCTATATCAGTGCAATAGTTGTAGTCATCAGGGTTACTAAAAATCTCGTCAATTAGTTCATCCTTGATAGATTCCCCACATATTTGTACAAGTAGGTTTGCCGCAGCACCGCCCAAAACATTGCGCTTCTTCAGCAATTGCTTAAGGCTATCAACATGCACAGCAGATACAGGCAACTCTGTCAAATTATCGCTAACCGTCAACATGTCGCCAAATCCAAATCCCTGTTCATAACTGATGCTGTCATTAATGAGAAGTTGAAGTATTTTCGAGACGACTCGCTCCTGCCCGATCTCAACGTATTTTGCTGCTCTAACTGCGGACAGAATATCCGTCTCTAGGACTTGTTGTATAAAGCTCTCAGATTCTTTGTCCTGTAGAAATCCTAGAGCTAAGAAAAGTGCCTGATCCCAACGAGTGTACCGCAGATGTTTGTCCAGTACATCTGGAACTGCGCTATACAACGTCGCTAATTCCTGTGCTGCCAAATACTCTGTTACTGACTGGTGGAAAAACGTGAGACGTGATCCTGATGCTGGGACAAGGATATCACGTGAAATAAGCCAATTGATAAAATCCATTGCATCGACAACGCTTATCCCGACACGTGATAGAACTTGTCTCAACTGAGTTTGAAGCTGAGAGAGTAGTAACGCTTCTTGTCCTTCGTCTATTGCAGTATAAGCAATCGATGCGAGAATCTGCTCGACGGAAATCGAGACATCGAACTTCTCCTTGAAGTCTTCTGCGAGTTTATCAAACAGTGAACGGAATATTTGACGAGGATGAATGTCAGCACTCAAGTCCACTTTCCCTTCTAGATAAAGCCGAAAGAACAGCGGTTTCTGTAGCAGGGCAAGTACTTCACGCCTAAATACGCCATCAATCTGGATCTCCCGTTCTCCAAGGTCTTCTGCAACAAAATCTTGCCTAATCTCGCCCAAACGAAATATGGGGAAACCAAATCTCTGCAGGCCCTCGTCAGTACGGGACGCAACTATTAGAGGGCAATTCCTAACCTTTCCCATAAAGCTAGAGAAATCTCTCTCATATGCTCCACTGTCAAAATATTCCCGCGGCATCTCATTGAACGAGTCGAGAAAAAATCTGACGTTTCCATCGCTAATCAAAAGCTCCAGAGGAAGCTCGTGAGGGAGCATCTGTTCAGCCATGTGCCACAGATTTCCTCTGTAAAGCTTAAGATCCAGGTATACTGGGATTGTTAGTATAGGCAGCCGGTCTGAGTCACCAAGACAGGCATCATGCAACTCTTGCGCCAATCTTGTGCAGGCACCCTTAAACGCATAAGTCTTGCCTGCCCCAGGATTACCGGTCAATAATGCATTATCTGGGAATTGTTCTAAAAAACGCTCCACCGAAGATCCGGCAAAGCGAAATGTGGGCTGCCATGGGCGGAAGGGATGGTGCTTCTCTTCCAGGAATGTAACCTGTAGAGGTAGGTGTACTGTACTCTCCATAGCTTGTGTGGAACTCAAATGAGCCGCATACCGTGCAATGGCCAAGATTCGGTCTGAGGTTAACTGCAACGCATCGGGAGCCACTTCATCCCTTGAGGCTGGTTCAATCTTCTGAGATGAAACTTTGAGCAAATCGTCTATGAGGTCTAGCAGAGGTCGGTGATCTGCAACACCGGATTCAGCCTTTTTCACGGTTGAGTAAGAAAGAATGTGTATGCCGTAATTTCTCCGCCAGTAAGTCTTCTCTTGATCAGAGACATCTGCCATGATTGCGTAACGGTCAACAGCACCTCCTTTATAGGTGTTCGCAAGCAGGTCTTTTACATACATGAAGTCCAGATCACGAAGGTTGAAACCAATAAACACGACCGGACGGCTTACAAGCAACGTTTCCATCGCTTTAAGGATATGTGCTTTGTCACCATGTAGAACTCGGTATTGCTCACGAGTCAGTATCACACTGTCAATATCGCTTACATCACCGTGAGGTTTGAAAACAAAATCGGTTGCTCTAGCTTGTATTATGTCAGCAGTTTCTGTGAGTTGCTTGTTGGAGACAATGCGAAAGTATTGATCCGCACGCCATTTATTGAGACTTTCTTCAATAAGGTGGTCATAGTTAGTAGTAACGAAGCATGTTGGACCAAGCCGACCGACCTTGCCATGGATCTCATGTGGTGACGCAATGCCAAGGCGACAAGCTTTCCGCATAAATTCTGCGAACTGAGGCTTGGTCAACAGATCTACGCCGTAACTCGCAGCTTGGAGCAAGTCATTCGCCTTAGCTTCTTTTCGTACCAGATCCGCAGGTAACCCTTGTGATTCAATAAAATCAGCAAGTTCTTCAATCAGACCTTTCCAGCTAGGCAATCCTGACCACCTCGAAAGGCCGGCACCGACAAAAAGAACAGTGTCTTCCCGCCGTAGAATCTCTCCAATTTTCGCCAATAGCGCGTTTTCTTTCTCAACGGTCATGACTTCTGTCCTCCGATGGTGAGTAACTGCTTCCAGAGTGTCGAAATCAAGGATAAGCTATCTAACAATTGACTACATACGCCTGTTTTCGCCTAATCGTCCATGCTAGAAACTGGCCTCGATTATAGCCCAGCGGCGGCGCTGGCACAAATAAGCAGCCGACCCCCCACCGGGATCAGTCCCAGGATAGGAGTCGGCTGTCAATCTTTCATACCACCCTCCTTGGTGAACTACGATTGCTGCCATGAGGGCTGCGACGGTGCTACACTCCGATTCATGCTATCATAATATCACAGATTGAGGCAAAAGTCAATACCCAATTGTTTGCAGCATCGTTGCTGATAATGACTGCCGGATGCTTTTTTCTGATCTCGCCACCGACCGACGGGTAGAAGTTCACCCACCATACCTCATCGCACCTCATCGCTAACGTCTCCAACCGTGGCTTCTGCCCATTCCAATGCTTCCGCTTCACGCTCTTCGTCCTGGGCCATCTGCTTGTAAGCAGTTTCCAACTCTTGATGAATCACGTACGGGCGCACCAAGTCCTCAATGAAACGGCTAATACGGCGGCGACCTATGACCGCGTGTAGTCCTTCGTAGACTTGTTCATCAATCGTGATGGTCAGCTTCTTTTGCATTATGCAACCTCCTCACAGGTATATACGTACACTATACGTATAATGCCAATAATGCCAATCAGGGAAAAAGTCGAGTGATGGAGATTCAGGCAAAAGTCAATACAAAGGGGTGCCCCTACCCGGACGCATGCGCTGAACGGAGTTGCCCTTCAGTTCACCCCCACGCGTGTGGGGAAAACTACCACTGTGGTGCCAAGTTTGATGCCTACGGCGGTTCACCCCCACGCGGGTGGGGAAAACGTACTACATCCCCCCTTGGACGCCGTCAATCCCGGTCCACCCCCACGCGTGTGGGGAAAACGTAACCCAGCCTTCAAGCCCCTGGATCGTGTACGGTTCACCCCCACGCGGGTGGGGAAAACGACCACGATCACCTTGTTGGGTTGGGGGGCTTCCGGTTCACCCCCACGCGTGGGGGGAAAACACAGACGCCGACCTCAAAGGTTTCTACGGCGGCGGTTCACCCCCACGCGTGTGGGGAAAACGTAGACAACAGCGTTGCCGATTTTGCCCATTGCGGTTCACCCCCACGCGGGTGGGGAAAACCCAAACGCCTCAACTTCCCTTCCCGCACAATACGGTTCACCCCCACGCGTGTGGGGAAAACGTTTGCGCTCGCAGGTCAAGTAGCAAAGCAGAACGGTTCACCCCCACGCGTGTGGGGAAAACTTTCTATTCCGACAGTTTTGAGCTTCTGTATGCGGTTCACCCCCACGCGGGTGGGGAAAACGATACACAAAGGGAGCTAACATTGTGACTACCGGTTCACCCCCACGCGTGTGGGGAAAACTCCCAGCCCCTATATAAGCGTTGCCAAGCCCACGGTTCACCCCCACGCGTGTGGGGAAAACATCTTGGGCGGCATGAGGGTGGACTTTGTGCTCGGTTCACCCCCACGCGTGTGGGGAAAACTCAGCCAATGGCAAGGCCCAATCGACTAGCAACGGTTCACCCCCACGCGTGTGGGGAAAACTCCGTGCTATACCACGGAAACCTCATATACCGCGGTTCACCCCCACGCGTGTGGGGAAAACTGCATGCGTGCTCATTTGGAAACGGCATTATTCGGTTCACCCCCACGCGTGTGGGGAAAACGCCAACCTAACAAACCGCTAGCTACTGCTATCCGGTTCACCCCCACGCGTGTGGGGAAAACGATAATCGGCAATAACACTGTTACAAGCTGGCACGGTTCACCCCCACGCGTGTGGGGAAAACGAATGTACTCGTTGCCACATCGTGAGCATGTTACGGTTCACCCCCACGCGTGTGGGGAAAACTCTAAATAACTGTAAGGATCACCACGAGGTGACGGTTCACCCCCACGCGTGTGGGGAAAACCCTTGCAAAAGAAAGAGAAACCGTAAGAATGGCCTGGGCCACTCCTATGCGCCTTGGGAACCTTCGGGGTCACTTGCCATTTGACGGCACGCGGATCAGTTGCAGTCCGTCGAATTCGACGATTTCCCGCTGGGCGTTGCCCTGGGCACGCATCTTGAATCGCTGCTCGGTGTTGGTGGACCAGATCTGGACGACACCACCGGCGCGTTTGGCCTTGCAGCATTTGTCCCACACGCGGTCGCGGACCATGGCGTTTACATGGCCCACAAAGACACCAGCGTGTGGCTCGATCAGCCAGCGGGTCAATTCACCCCGCAGAGAGACCGGCACATTTTCCAAAACCATCACCACCATTGTCTCTCTCCTCCAGAACCAGACTAGGCGGCAGCGACCAAAGCGGTTCGGGCCGTGCTGGGTCGCTGTCTGCCTCCTCTCCGGCCGCCAGCACCTCCTCCGAAATGCCCAACAGGTAGTCTATGTCCGGCAGAATGCGCTTCAGCAGACGATGCTCTTTGAAGGCCCCCCGGCAGGCTTCCCGGACTCGCGGCCTTATCTTCTCCTTGGATTCCGCTACGATGCGGAAGGCAAGCGGGATGGTCACCTCCACTTTGTAGAGGTCGGCCACGTCGTAGACGAAGGAAAGCTGTTTGCCAGTGTGAATGAAGCCCAAAGCTGGCGAGTACCCGCCCGAGACGATAGCGGTGTGGCATAGGCCATTGAGTAGGGCGTGGGCCGCCGAGAGAGCGCGATTCACCGGGTCACCGCTGTTCCAGCTCCGGCGGTCGTAGCGCCGCCCGTGCCATTCTACGCCGTAGGTGCGGCTGGCCTCGGCGTAGGCGCTGCGGACGCGCGCGCCCTCCTTGCCGCGGATCTGGAACAAGTCCACGTCGGGGTCCAGGTCCCCTCCGAAGCGGTGACGGTACATGCGCAGCGCTACCTGGAGCCGTTTCTGGAGATCGCTGACCAGTTGGGCCTGTTTCAGTAGGTGGTAGGCTTTGCGTGTCTCCCCGCCGCCTTGGGCGTAGCAGCGCGTCCCGTCCTCGCCGCACCAGACCACCAGGCAGCCGTTGTCGGCCAGGGCTTTGACGGCAGCGTGGGTGATAACCGTGCCGGGGCCGAGCATCAAAACCGATAGTGCAGCGGCGGGGATCATGGTACGACCTTGCTTGTCTATGGACTCCACGGCGCGGTGCTTTTGCTGGATGCGGACGTGCTCCAGATAGAGATAGCTCAGGCTGTCCCGCAGCTTGGGCAATTCGTGCAGATCACGCATTATACAAACCCCTTTCGGTTGTTAAGGTACAAACCCGGGCTTGTACGTTGTTGGGAGACCTGACGGGTTTCCCAAACCCGTCAGGTCGGATGATTTTCAGGCCGGTGGCCGGGCCAGGGAGAGCAGGCCAAAGCCCAGCGCCTTGCCGCTGCCGATACCCCGCCGGACGGTCTCACGCAGCCGGTCGGGGTCAGTCACCTGCAACAGGCCATCGAACTGCACGGCCAGCAGGCGCAGCTTGTGAGTGGCTTCATCGCGATGGATCCGTCCACCGACGATGTCTTGTCTACCCGTGCGGACAGACAGTACGCGAAACCCGCCTTGCTCCCCTTTGCGCTCCAGCCACTTGATTTGCTTCTCTTCTCCGTAGAGGCCCACCCGTTTGTGATCGCCGCTGTCAAACTTGCGCTTGACAGTGGGATTGGCCCGCAAGCGGAAGGCCAACACCTGGCCAGGGGCGAGATTGAGATCGAAGGACTTGACCGCTGGGTTGGGTTCGTCCACCGGCAGGAGATAGCCACGGGCGTTGGGTTCCGCCAGCCATGACCAGTCGGGCAACGTCAGCGATTGCACCAGCAGAGTCAGCGCCCCGGTGCGGCCTGTCCTGAGCGAAGCTGAAGGGGGGTGTGCCTCCAGCCGGAAGAGCACCCGCACGTGCCCCGGCTCCAGGTCGTCGGGGAAGGCGTTCATCAGGCTGCGATGCATCTGGTACGCCTCGGCCACCTCTCTTTGCACGCGGCGGTTGCGCGGGTTAAGGATCAGTCGGGAGAGGTACATGGCTCCTCCTTCATCGGCGGTGCGGGAATGAACTCCGTCCGAACCCGCCGGGGCGAAAAGCGCCGATCGGCGAACGAGAGAGGCTGGTCGGGGCGCACCTCCGGGCCATTACGGTCTTCGAGTACCAACCGCACCTGTGCTTCGGGCTTTTTGTCCTCAGGTCCTAGCCAGGGGTAGGTTTCCAGGGCGGTGCGCAGACCGGTGTCAGGCAGCAGACCGTCTTCCAGCCAGACCGGCTCGCCGGGCACGAAGGCCTTGCGCCCCAGATAGAGTGGCCAGACCGGATCGCGCAGGGCGGCATGGAGCCTAGTGAGCAGGTCCAGGTCGTCCCCCTCCAGGCCAACCAGAAAGCGGGCGTCCGACAGGTAGTAACGGTTGGAGACAACGAGGTTTTTTCGCTCCACCTGGCCGCTTGCCTTCAAGATACCGCCCTTGCCAGCGGTCTGGTAGTCACGGGCCATCACGCCTTCCTGGTCCACGCGCACGCCCATTGTCAAGGCAGCCAAGTCCGCTACTGGTTCTTCGCGGCGACGGCCCAGGGCAGCGCACAGCAGCCCTACCACGCCGCTCTTGGAGGGTTCCAGCCCTGTGTCGCGCACGGTAAAGCGGCTTTGCACGCCCCACGATTGCATGGGCCCGCAGAGGCGCAACAGTAAGACATTCATGCGTTTCCCTCCTATGCGGGCAGTGCGGCAGTCACACCGCTGACCCACGCCTCCAGATTCTCCACCTGTGCCTCCTTGAGAGCCTCCAACGCCAAATCGGGGTCCAGCGCCAGCGCGACGGTTCGGGTCAGTGTGCTGGTGCCGTAGACCTGGCAAAGGCGGCCCCAATAGGTATCCAGTGCCTCGACAGAAGGAGCCACCAGGCCAGCATCGCGGCGCGGGCGGACGGGCCGCTCGAAGGCATTGGCCAGCGACCAGCCCATGCCGTCCTGGCGTACGACAGCCAGCACCACGCTGGGCGGGTTATTCGCGGCAAAGCTGGTCTGCTTGCCGCTGGGCACGGCGGCGACGGCGGCGCGGAGGAAGCCCTCGACGGTGCGGCGGGCCAAGTCGGCGTCGCCGTTCAGGTTCTGGACCAGTTGGTTCCAGTCAATGCGGGCGTAGCGGTAGAAGCAGGCGCTGTCAAACCCGGTGAAGCCCATCATTCCGGCCCCAGCCTCCTCCTCGGTCTGTAGGTCGTCCACGGCGGTGAAAAAGTCCATCTCCATAGTGACGGCGTGTGTTGAGACGGCGTGGGCCACCTGGCAGGCGGCTTCCAGGCTCAGTTCGGGCTTTTCGGCCAGCATGCGGCCAAAGAGAGCGATGTCAGGGGCGCTGGTCTGCCCTTTATGCGCTTTGACCAGCGTTTTGACCAACTGGTCCACGGTCTTTTCGTCCGACAGGGTTTCCCAGTTGTCGAGCAGGGCCTGAACCAGGGCACTGATCTCAGCCTCGCTCAGGTAGAGTAGGACAGCGGTGCGCTCACTGCCTTTGTCCAGTTTGCTCGCGTACTTGGCCACAAAGGCGGGCAGGACAGCGTTGGCTTCTTCCTGGGATTTGCCGGCCTCGACCAACCGCTCCCGCAGCAGGCGGATGAGCCACTTAGTGCGCGTGCCAATTTCCACCCGGGTGGTCTGGGCAAAGACGGGCGAGGTGCGGATGGCCCGTTTGATGCACTGGGACGAGATGCGTGCCCGGCGCACGCCGCCGAACTCGCAGTCCTTGGGATTGTTGGTGTCGTCGCGGTTCAGGTTGGCCGGTGCAAAGTTCTGAATCATGTGCAGTTCGACAAACATTTCTATTCCTCCTCGGTAGTTTGGGTTTCTTTGGCGGGGCGGCCCCAGAAGGCACGTGCCCATTGCTGCTGCACGTAGCGGTCTGGATGGCCCCAGGCTAGCACGTTGGATAGCAGTTGGTGCCAGTTGACCGACACCTCTTTGGACTTGAGGAAACTGACGGCCTGGCGCAGGTAGAAGCCCAGGTCGTCGGGGTGAGCGGCCAGCAGGGCCGTGAAGCGGCGCTCTATGGCGGTGTTGTCCGCCTGAGGGTCGCGGGTGCGGGCGAAGTGGTGGCCCATGTTGCCTATCCTGCCCGCATCCGGGTGGTAGGCAAAGAGGGCGGCGATCAGGTAATAGGCCGCCTCGCGCCAGGGCGGGGCGTCGTCCGGGAGCCAGGGGACAACGTAGCGGTACATGTCGGCCACGGTGCCGGGCGGTTGGCCCAAACCGCGCCTTAGGGCGGCCAGCGCGGCACGGTCTTCGCGCAGCCCCTCCAGGTAGGTGATAAAGGGATGGGTTTTGGTCATCAGAGCCTCCTATACTTTGATTTGGACGGACATTTGCGTCTACGAAGCAGGCAACTGTTTGGCCAGACCAGCGGCCAGTTGGTCACGGGCACGCACTACCGCTTTGAGGGTGCGCGGGTCGTGTCCCAACTTGTCGGTCACCTGGTCAAAGGCTCTCCAAGCCGTCCTCAAGCGCGTTTCGCGCCATCTCTCTAATGCCCCTTCCGTCTCCTCCGGCAGGGCCTCCATCGTCTCGCGGAAGGGGATTTCGAGCCGTGACCAGTAGCGGCGCTCGACGGCCCATTGGTGGGTCAGGCTGTCGAGATCCTCGCGGACTGGCCGGCGCGCCGATTCAGTGTCCGCTTCGGGAGAGAGGATGAAGGTCGCCAGCGTGCGCGTCGCGCCCCAGAGTTGGCGAGCGGTGCGCTTGGCCATACCCAGCGCCGTCTCCAACGCCTCCACCAACTCCTCGTCGTCCAGATAGGCCAGTGGTAAGGGCATCCACTCGCTGCGGTAAAAGTTGACCTTGGCCTGTCTCTTCGACATGCCCAGCGCCAGGCAGCGGCGGGTCTGCGATTTGGACAGATGGTCCGCATCGACCAGTTCGGCAAGCCACTGGAAGGCCCGGGGCGGTTGGTAGCCCTCGTCGTGCAGCCGGAAGAGCACAGCGCTGTCGCGCCAGAGGCCACGGCCCTCAGTGAAGGACAGAGGCAACGGGCCACGTTTTTCATGCCTGCGGTAGTGCTTCATCGGGTCCAGGATGCCGCTTTCCAGGCGCAGGGCCGGGGCTATCGTCACCCGCCGCACCACGACGCCCTCGGTCGTCGCTTCGGGCAGGAGCAGGATGCGTCGGTTCTGCCAGGTTAGATAGTCCAGGTAGCCGCGCGGCACGGAGCGGTCGGGGGCGAAGGGGTCGTCCATTTCCCAGGCCGGGCGGTCGTCCGGCCAGCGCGGCAGGGGCGCATCGTCTGTGTAGCCCACGAAGTTGAGTGCCAGGGTCTCAAAGAGCGTCTCGCCCTGCACCAGGAAGATGACGCCGCGCGCGCAGGGTGCATCGGTGAACTTCTGCGGCAGGCCGCTAAGCCCGCCCAGCCCAAAGGCCTGGGCAGCGACGAGCATGCGGGCGGCCTGTGCGGCGGTGAGGGTGATGCCTCCCGCCTCGGTGTGGTGGTCGAACAGCGTGGGGTTGTTCCCGGAGGCCACGTCGTGGATCAGGCTGACGACCGACTTGAGCTTGACGCGCTCGTCAGGGCTCTGGTAAAAGGGGCGTTCCGGGGCAAATAGGTCAAAGCGGAGTCGCCAGCGAGCCAGGTAGGCATCGAGCCGCGCCGCGTCCCAGTGACCAGCCTTCCAGAGCGCAGCCCATTCGTTCGTGTTGGCCGGCCCAAAGATGCGATGCAGCACGACCAGGAGCAGACGGTAGAGCGCGGCTGTCACCAGCGGCGACTCGCCGTGCAGTTCGCGCAGTTCGTGCGCCTGGATCAGCGTGTCGCGCAACCCCAGTTCGATCGGCGTGCCGTCGTCCCGGATGCAAGGCACCCACGGGGATTGCAGTAAGTCGAATGTTGGGTCCATTTTTACTCCTTTTCAACTTCCAGCCCTATTTCGCGGCTCAGCCGGAGTGTGTAGGGTGTACCTGCTAGCGGGCAGAGACCATCGGTGAAGATCACCACCCGGTGGTTGCGCAACAGGGGATGATCGCGCCACCCGGCAGGCACCGGCTGCGCCAGAAAGTGTTGCACTACCAGTTGATGGCTCACGTTTAGTGTATACCGAGCGAGTTGCTTGGTCAGATGCGGCTCTGGCTCTTGTGTCAGGTCCACCGCCGGCCCGCTGCCGTCCGGTTCCAGCGTCAGCCCGGTGGCCGTCCGATGGAGGCAGACCAGAGAAACCCCGGGTGGCATCAGGCGGGTCAAGGCCTGGAACGCCTCGTGCAGTTCGGGGCTATCTTCCTCCAGCGCCAAATTGCCTTGGGTCAACAGGTTGTCAGCCTGAGGGCCTGGAACCAGTTTGGTTCTGGCCTTGTACACGTGCTGTTCCTCGTGGCGTTGCATACGCTGCCGGCCGTTGGCCAGCGCGGCAAGCAGAGCCTCGGTCAGGCCATCCGCGGGTGCTTCCTCGTCGCCGTAGACGCCCTCGATCAACGCTTCCGTCTCTGCGGGCAGGGTAACATGGTCGCGCCCCTGCAAGGCCAGGTAGGAACGCAGCAACGTGTACCGCTCGTAGACGTAGACATCCCAGCCGAAATCGGGCACGCCATCCCCACCTGCGGGCGTGGTGATCAGCAGGCGCGGCGTACAGACGGGCGCGGGGCGACCGTCCCGCTGGTGGCGGTGCAGCCGCCCGGCCCGTTGCAGGATCAGATCCACTGGGGCCAGGTCGGTGATCATCAGGTCAAAGTCCAGGTCGAGGCTCTGCTCGATCACCTGCGTGGCGACGACGATGGCTCTGCGCGGTCGGTCGCCGTCTTTGCCAAAGTCGGAGAGAACCTTTTGCTCGATCTCATCCCGCCAGGCAAAGGGGAAACGGGCGTGAAAGAGGGTCAAACCTTGCTCTGGCACAATGGCGGCCATTTTGAGTGCCTTGTACACCTCTTGGGTACGCCTCACGGTGTTGCAGATAACCGCCGCACAGCCACCGTCGCGCAGTTCGTCGGCCAGGCGGCGGGCGATGGTCTCAGGCTCCCGCTCGATCCACTCCAGCGCTACCGTACGGCTGGCCGGGGTCTCCAGCGGCACGACGCCGATCTGGTTGCCCATCGCCCAGGTGATCGCTGGGTAGGGGACGTCGGGCAGGGGCACATCCGGCGTCTCAGCATAGGCCTGTAGCAGTTCGCGACGGGTCTGCGCCGGCAGGGTGGCGGAAAGGATCACCACCGAAGCGCCTACAGCCCGCAGCCAGCCTAACAGCCGTTGAAAGATAGTGGACATGTAAGTGTCGTAGGCGTGCACCTCGTCAAAGATAACCGTCTTGTGGCTCAGGCCGAAGAGCCGGACGAAAAAGTGGCGAGCTTGGAGCACGCTCAGCAGGGCCTGGTCTATCGTGCCAACGCCAAAGGGGGCCAGCAGGCTGCGCTTGCGCGGCAGAAACCAGGCCATCGCGGCCACGGTGCCGCCCTCGCGCTCGTCGGCCGTCTCCAGGCGGAGTTCCTGCATATCGTCCCGCCACCGCGCCTGGCTGTGGATCAGGTGCAGGTTGACCAGGCTGGTTGGGTAGCGGCGGGCGAGTACCTCTTGCACGCGACAGAACATCTGATTGCTGGTGGCCATCGTGGGCATGGCCACGTAAAGTCCGCGCTGCTGGCAGACGCACGCCCAATGGTCGGCCAAATAGAGCGCGGCCTCGGTCTTGCCGGTGCCGGTCGGCGCTTCGATAATGACCAGGGAGGGCCGGTCCAGCCTGTCCGCTAATTCCACAATGGCTTCTTGCATCGGGCGAGGCTCAAGCTGGAACAGGTCGTGGAACGAGACGCCCCCCGTGGGCGGCTGCCACCCGATCCAACCCAACCGTTCCAGCGCCCGGCGGGCCTGAGCCGCTGCGCGTTCGGCGTAGCGTGCCAGATCTACCGGCCCCGCCGCGTAGGGAAAATAATCCTCCATCGAGCCAATCCAGTCAGCGGTGGAGGTGAGGCCGGAGAGCAACGTCAGCAGGGCGTTCTCCTCTTGCTGCGTGGCGCCCAGCCGCTCAACAGTTGGTAGCGTAAAGAGTGTGCTCATCGCGTGCAGTAGGTCACGCCGGACGGCATCCCAGTCGTCGCCGCCCACCTGCGCGGATTTGAGGTGTTGCACATCGTCGGGCAGCGGCCATGCGCCGTGGTGCCCACCCACGGCCCGCGCGACGCGCTTCGCCAGACGGCGCGGCAGACCGGTCTCGGTTTCGAGCAGTCTTTCCAGGCCATGAGCTGAAACAGTCCCGTGGTAGCAGGATTCTCGCGCAAAGAGCCTGGGGAACGACAGTCCGGCGGCGCTCAAAGAGTCTCTCGCTGGTTTGTGCTTGCGCTGGAAGGCAGGGCAGGCCTTGCCCAGGTCGTGCGACCCGGCCCAGAAGGCGATCAATCGCCCGGCGGCGTCTACGTCCAGCCCCAGGGCATCGGCGAATTGGATGCGGATGCCCTCCGTCAGCACGTCGTTCCACAGGGCCAGCGTCACCTGGAACACGTCTATCAGGTGGCAGATGAGCGGGTGGGTGGTAGTTCTGGCCTTGTCGGTTTTGGCCCACAGGAGTTGGTAGAGCGGCGGGGGTTCGATTTCGGCCAGTTTGTACAGCGTTGCCAGTCGTCGGCTTTCGTTTTCCATCTCCGCGCGCAACTTTTCGGGGGCCAACACTTCCACGTCCGCTCCCCAACTCCGCACCCAGGGGCGGAAATCAGTCAGGTCAGCTATCTGCGCGCTCCAGATGCAGCCGCGGGGGGTGTCGAGGTCGTCTGTCACATCCTCCGAGGGATGCCAGTGCGCTTCTCGCACCCGCCGCGTCACCCGGGGGCTGAAGCGCAATTTGACCTCGATCAAGTCGTCGCTAAAGATGATAGACCAGGCGTGGCGCAAGATGTCAAGGCCGGGAAAGTCACGCGGCACGGTGTACTCCTCGTGGGTGAGGGTGGCCTGCTGAATCCGCTGCAATTTGTACGTCCTCAGATCGTCCACGATGCTGCTGTGCCCGATGACGTAGGTAGCGTAGCCGATGGCCGATGGTTCCAGTAAGTAAGGTGACAGCACCGTGGGGAAGGGGTCTCTATTCATCGGATGGTAAACGATGGAGACTTTGCGGCGGTAGATGTAGCTCTGCATGACCGTGCGGAAGACACCACTGTAACTCTCGTCGCCGGGGCGATGGGCCAGTTCCAGGGCCGCCTGGTGAATCTCGTGGCCCACGCCCACGTCGCCGGTCAGCGCCTCGGCCAGTTTGACAAGGGCCGTTTCGGCCGACTCGTTGCGTTTGTCGTGCTGCTTGACTAGCAACCTCGTCGCCAGATAGAGTGTCATGGCCTCCTCCGGCGAGAGTTCAAAGCGGCGCAGCCGAGTGCGCTCATAGGGCAAGACAATCCACAGGCGGCCTTCCTTATATAACTTGCCCTGGATTTCCAACTCCCGCAGGTAATTGTTGACGGTCCGGCGTCCCATATTGAGCTTGTCTGCAATCTCTTGCTCAGTCAGGCCGTCGGGATGGCGCTCGACCAGGCGGTACACTAGTTCTACCCGCTTCTGCTTCGTGTCCTGGTCAATCTTTGGCATGGTGTTTCTCCTAGTGAGTGAGCCCAATGGTTGATGTACCTACTCTTATTATACTCGCTAGTTGGAAAGTTTTGTTCCAATCTCGAAGGATATTATATCAGTTTTCAAGCTAAATGGCAATCACCAAAGTTTGTCACAATCACCAAATGATGGTATACTATCTAACCGCACGGAAGGCAACACTGGAGGCATACTTTGTCGGTTTTGGCTATCGTTTACGGACTCACGGCTGTGATTTTGGCTATCTACGGACTCAATTCTTTGATTATGGTGCTGCTCTACCTACATCACCGTCACGAGCACCAGCCCCCTCCCCCGCTGACGAATGCGCCCCCTGTGACGGTTCAATTGCCTATCTACAACGAGCTCCACGTGGTGGAACGCTTGATTGACGCCGTGGCGCGCCTGGACTATCCCAAGGACAGACTGCATGTCCAGGTGCTGGACGATTCCACGGATGAGACGACGGCACTGGCTCAAGCTCGCGTGGATTATCACCGGACGCAGGGAATTGACGTCGTCCTGATCCACCGCTCTGAGCGAACGGGCTTCAAGGCCGGGGCCCTTCAGCGAGGCTTAGAAACAGCCAAGGGAGAGTTCATCGCTATCTTCGACGCCGACTTCGTGCCTAACCCGGATTTCCTGCAGCACGTCATCCCCTACTTTCAGGGCAAGCCTCGCCTGGGGCTGGTCCAGGCCCGCTGGGGTCACATCAAT
>Ga0114930_10002648_pt1 | contig 16078 bp, 13 predicted proteins | sample AnhtaG_FD_87300 | JGI IMG/M metagenome (GOLD analysis project Ga0114930, IMG submission 87300) | Deep subsurface microbial communities from Anholt, Denmark to uncover new lineages of life (NeLLi) - Anholt_01485 metaG | ecosystem: Environmental > Aquatic > Marine > Oceanic > Sediment | place... | reverse complement strand
TTCTCATATGTTATATCGAGTATCATAAGTTCTTTTCGCTGTGATAAAGCGGATGTGCTGTACGTTGAATCCCCACCATTGTTCGACGGCATTGCCGGCTATATAATTTCCAGAATGAAACGGGCGCCGTATTTGTTTAACGTGGCTGATCTCTGGCCCGATTTTGCGGTAGAACTCGGTTTAGTCAGGAAAAGTATTTTCCTGAAGATCGCATATCGGATGGAGGCATTCTTTTATAAAAAAGCCGGTTGCGTCGCAACGGTAACAAAAGGATTGATAGACCGGCTGCATAACGAAAAAAATATTCCCGCTGATAAACTTGTGCTGCTTATGAACGGTGCCGATTTGAAGATGTTCCACCCGGATATTTCCGGTAGTGAAATTCGAAAAAAGCTCAATATCCAGGAGAAATTTATTGCCGGTTACATCGGGAACATTGGTCACTGGCAGGGATTGGAGACCGTCATTGATGCTGCTGCTATACTGGCAGACAACCCCAAATATCATTTTTTGCTCATCGGTGACGGAGCAAGAAAAGAAGCGATAGAAAAGTACATAGCCGACAAAAAACTGAATAATGTTACGTTACTTCCTGTTCAGCCAAGGGAGGACATTCCGGCATACTGGGCGGCTGTGGATTGTGCGTTAGTTCCTCTGCGAAAGGTGGCTTGCGCTGAACAGGCACTGCCGGTCAAAATATTTGAAGCGATGGCAATGGCAAAGCCGGTCATTCTTGGTATCGGCGGCGAAGCTCGCAGCCTCGTTCATGAGGCTAAAGCGGGAATAGTCGTTGAACCTGAAAATCCCGAATCTTATGTCGAAGCTATAATACACCTTGCAGAAGATAAATCGGCGATGGAGAGCATGGGATTTAACGGCAGAAAATACGTGGAGCAGCATTTCGACCGGGATAAGTTAGCAGAAATAGTGGAAAAAGTCTTTTTGCAGATGGTGCAGGAATGATGTTTATTAAAATTTTATTTTGCAAAACCGCCACGCAGTAGTCCCTTCGGGGAAAAGCTCGCTAAGAAAACAATTATTTGAAAAACTTTGGCAAATTTTGAGATTTAATGATTATTTTGGTATTGAGTAACACCCCCAAACGAGTTTGGGGGTGCCACCCAATTTCAAATTAGTTATTGCGAGGACCCCCCGAGTACTCGGGGGAGACGAAGCAATCTCGCTTATAAGATCTAATATAAAGCTGAATTTTGCCATAAAAATAATTTTTGCCAAAGTTTTGTTATTTGTATAAATTTAAGTATGAATTTAGGTGTTTATTAAAAAGACATTTAACCTGAATAATTCAAAAAATAGCTTTATTTGTTCTGCTAACTGTTGTTATTATTATATTTGCTGCAATAATCTCCCCCAAATCCCGAAACTTCGGGAAGGACATAATGTTAGAAGGGAAATTTATGAATTAATCAGGTTATTACGGAGAGCATTAAATAGTTTACATTTTATCATATCACTGTCTATAGTTGCTCGTCGATCCCTCTCAGCGGGATTCACCTCGCCAGCTTTGATATATACAAAAAGTATAAGAAGTCGAAGGTGAAGAACACCTTCGACAGCGAAGTAAAAACTATGTAAAATGCAAACAATTTAATGACCTTAGTAGTAAGTATTGATTTTTTTTCTCAGGTACTCATTTTCATGATGAACCTATAGTCAATAAATATTATGAACGACTCAACACAGAAAACGTCCTGGTTTCCGAAGGCTGTTTTGTTATCTGTGGGGCATTTTATCACCGATATGTATCCCGGATTTTTAGCCCCGGTCCTGCCTTTGTTGATGGTGAAGTTTGGTTTTTCGATGACATTTGTCGGGCTGCTCGCTGCAACATCCTCCTTCTCTACTTCCTTAATGCAAACGGTATTCGGTTATTTGAGCGACAGGATATCTCACAGGTTTTTTATAATACTCGGACCGGTTATCTCTGCGCTATTTTACAGCAGTATCGGGTATATACCCAGTAAATGGATTCTTGTGTTCTGGCTGTTTTTAGGCGGGAGTGGAGTAGCGCAGTTCCACCCGTTAGCTGCCAAGCTCACCAACCAGATAAGCGAAAGTCATAAAGGGAAGGCGATGTCTGTATTTGTTACCGGCGGCAGTATCGGCTATGCGGTAGGACCTTTAGTCGTTATAGCGATAATTGCTTTTCGTGACATTCACTTTGTACCTGTCACAATAATTCCAGCGTTTATCTTCGCTTTTTTTATGTATCGTTTTACCCCGGTTCATACTATATCCCGGTCTTTTTCGGGAAGGCTGTTCAAGCGAAGTGATTTCAAACAAGTAACGTCGATTGGCATATATGTGGCTTTAGGCGCATTGCGGGGTTTTGTTATTATGGGCTTTTGTACATTTATTCCTATACTGTTTTCACATTGGAATTATCCACTGGAGAGCGGGGGTTTTGCAATATTTACATTAATCTTTATGGGTGCTATTGGCGGTCTTTTAGGAGGATTTTTAACCGACCGGTTTTCTCCAAAAATAATAATAGCAGTTTCGTTTCTCCTGTCCGGACCGGCATTATTAATTTTTCTGAACTACAGCGGCTTGATTTCATACATTGCGCTTGGTTTAGCGGGATTCCTGCTGTACTTATCAATTCCAGCAGTCATTACACAGGCTCAGGCGGCAATGCCAGTCCATGTGGGTATGGTTTCAAGTATGGTCATGGGATTTGCATGGGGTGTGGGTGGAATTATGGTGCTGCTGATTGGAAGAGCAGCAGATACGTTCGGTTTATTACAGACATTAAACGTTCTTGCCCTTGTTCCGTTTATTGGTTTTATCTTTTCGCTGTTTCTTCACGTACAACGTGTCGAGGAAACCCGCTTACCGGAATATATTTAACAGTATTTTTTTAACCGCAAAGAGCGCAAAGTTTACGCAGAGCACGCAGAGAAGTGAAAATAATATGAACTACCTGATTTATTCATAAATTAGATTTTTGCGTAATAGAAAACTGTAAAATATTAATTGAAAACAATGTCATTCCCGCCACAAAAGTGCCCCGAGTACTCGGGGTCACTATGTGAGTGGCTTACGCCATGAAAACGGGAATCCATAAAAATTCAACTGGATTCCCACTTTCGTGGGAATGACAGTGAAGAGTGGGAATGACAGTGAAGAGTGGGAATGACAGTGAAGAGTGGGAATGACAGTGAAGAGTGGGAATGACAATAATGGTGAAATTTAAAACTTAGAGTATGAAATTCAATACATCATTCTTGATCCAGTTAGGTCATGTGAAGTTACCCATAATACCAGAGGCTGGATCAATAATTTTTCTACAAAAATAAAGTATTTTATGAATTATTCAGAACTAAAAGCTAAAATCTATTATTTAACAAATTCTTTGCGACTTTGCGACTTTGCGGCTTTGCCACGTAGTGACCACTCTGTGGCGGTAAATTACTTTTTAGGGGGTATTTATTTTACCGGATTTTCAACGTCACCAGACTCATCAGAGCAAGGATAATGGAGATAATCCAGAAGCGTACAACTACAGTTGGTTCTGCAATGCCGCGGTGTTGAAACGTATGGTGAAGCGGTGCGCGGTAGAGTAGACGGCGTCCGATGCGCGCGATACCCACCCTATCCTGCACCAGCACCGAAACCGCCTCTGCGAGGAAGATTCCTCCCGCAATCAAAAATAAAAATTCCTGTTTTATCAGCAGTGCAATTGTGGCTATCAAGCCGCCAAGCGCCTGTGAACCGGTATCTCCCATAAAAACCTGTGCAGGATAGGCATTATACCATAAAAAGCCGAGTCCGGCGCCAATAACTCCCGCACACAGAATCGTTAATTCTCCCGTTCCCGGTATGGTATCGTACAATAGGTAATCGCTATATATGGCATTACTTATTATATAGGCAAAAATACCATAAACAGCAACAGTAGTTGATGCCGGTACTATGGCAAGACCGTCTAATCCATCTGCAAAATTTACAGCATTGGATATTGAAAGGATAATAAAAATGCAAAATGGCAGGTAAAACCATGAAAGATTTAATAGAGGATTTTTGTAGAAGGGGATGTAAAGATTATGAATCATGTCAGATGGAAAGGGTGAAATCTGTTCTGAAAAGATTACGAGTCCTAGAAGCAACCCGAAAATTCCCTGAAATAAAAGCTTTTTTGTGCGTGAAAGTCCAACCTCACTGGACTGCTGTAATAATTTCCTCCGGTCATCGATAAACCCGATAGCTCCGAACCATAAGATTGATGCAAGGCAAAGCACTACAAACAGGTTCTGCAGGTCACACCATATAAGTGATGATGTAATAACAGCAAGTATAATGAGCAGCCCACCCATTGTGGGTGTTCCTTTCTTGTCCTGTATGATTATGTCTGCAACTTCCCGCTTACTCTCGCGAAACCCTTTTTTATACAGGCTTAGAATAATTCTTCTCCCGAAAACCAGGGAAATCAAAAATGCTGTCAAAAAAGCAAAACTGGCTCTGAAACTGATGTAACTCAGCAGCCGTAAAAACGATAACGGTCCTTCAAGTAAATCATGTGATTTGAGATATTCGAAAAAGAGATAACCCATACGTCCAGTCCATTAAATCCTATTATTATTAAATGTATATTTGCCCGGAATGAAGATGTTGTTTAATTCGTCGTTCACTTTTTTCTCATCGGTTACAATGCCTCTTTTCAGTAATGTTTTCAGAGCGCCAATGATTGCAGTCTTTACAAGGATATTAGGGTGGTCATACAGTTTTTGAAAGTGACGAATTACCGTTTCATTCGGACTCAATGCTCCGAGTGCATATACCGCCTGTGCAACCACCTCAAATTTGCGGTTCTGTAAGGCTTTTATTAGTGCCTGTACAATTTCAGTAGACGGCTCCTCAGAATATAATTTCTGAAATGCTTCTAACGCCGCAGCTCTCACCTCCCAGTATCTGTCCTTTATGGCAATTAGTAAAGCGGCGGTCAACTCAGGTGATGGTTTACCGACACATCCTAATGCATGCGCTGCGTTGCGCCTTATAAAACCAACCTGGTAATAATCACCTCCAAGCAGTCTATCAATAAATTTCGCCGGCGTACGGTCAGTAATAAATTTGATTAAGGTATCTGTGTATGTTGTAAGCTTTAATTCTCCGATTATCTTAACAGCAGCATTCCGTACTTTCCAATTATCATCGGATAACCATGAGGTAATAAGGTCGTCGGAAAGAGAACCGGCAATTGTTATGCGTCCGGCAGAATCCGCATTTTTAATCTGTTGAATAATCGTTTCAGGCATTATCATTTGCTTCATCTATTTGAAATGAGCACATCAATGCAGTGTAAGAGCCCGCTTTATTTCGTAAAGTATACGTCGGCTTGGTTCGTCAAAATATATTTTCCGTATATTTTTACTCATTTCCACCAGGAGAGACGAGTTGTTAACCGTTTCGACAATAGTGCGTATTAATTTTTCGCCATCGAGTACCGTTTGATTGTTAAATATCTCTTCTTTGACTATGATACCGCCTCCGCCTGTTTCAACAGTCTGTGCATTTTTTACCTGGTGGTCACCCGGCAAGCCGCTTTTCGGAACCAGTATCATCGGAATCCCCAGTGCGGCGCATTCCATTATTGTTCCCGCACCTGCCCTGGATACTACAAGATCAGCCGCAGAATATATTAAATTTATATCTATGAAATAATCCCGCACAATATACCGGTTTTCCGGTGGGGATGACGGATAAAGTTCTGTCAAAAGAGCTTTTGTTTCTGAGAACAATTGTACACCACCGGGTAAATCTCTGCCGGTGCCGTGTATTACAATTATATTTTCATGCGCCAGAATCAGCTTCAGATTTCGTACAACCGCTTCGTTAATAATTTGTGCTCCGGAACTTCCACCGAAGATAAAAACAAACCTGTCATTCATGGGGATGCCCAGCTGCCCGCGCGCATACTCTTTCTTATGTTGTGTGAGCCGGCGCCGCAGCGGATAGCCAACCGCCTCGGCTTTACCCGTTGTAAATGCAGAAACCGTTTCCGGGAAGGTGACTAATACCCGATGTGCAAAACGACTTAAAAATTTGTTGGCAAGCCCGGGAACACTGTTAGGTTCATAAAGCAATATCTTCTTGCGGGCAAAGTACCCCGCAAATATTACCGGCGCAGTTACATAACCGCCGGTTGCTATGATAATATCCGGTTTAAACGATTTTATGATTTTCCTGGACTCCCAGAATCCATGCCAGAGGTCTCTTATAAATTGCAATATTTTCGCGATATTTAATTTTCTCGGCAGTCCACTCGAATGAATACAGTGTAAGGGGATCTTTTGCTTATCCTGCAGCTCACCCAGTATAAATTCTTCCGCTTTACCGGCAACACCAACGTAAAGGAATTTTGCCTGCTGGTCGTCATCGGCAATCAACTCTTGTATTGCAAGCGCAGGATATACATGACCGCCCGTTCCCCCGCCTGTAAGTAAATATTTCAAATCACCCCCATAAATAAATGTTTAGACTCACACGTATCAAGAAGGTGCGCAATCGGATTTACTAAAGATCAGGGAGTGTTTACATACTCTGAAGAAGCCGTGTGATTCGCTCCCTTTCAGGAAATAGCCCGAAAAGCCCGCCCGTATGTACGAAAAGAATTGTTTTGCCAAAGCGGTCGGGAAAGCGCTTAAGCAGGTCGATCATTCCATAACATGCTTTTCCGGTATACACCTGGTCCAGTATAATGCCCTCGTCAAGGAGAAAATCCAGAAAAAATCGCATCTCCCGGTCTGTTGTTTGAGCGTATCCGATGCCTGTGTAATCGTTATATATATGTAAATCCGCTTCATTAAACTCTAAAGGAATCTCGAACCGCCTGATCGCCTCTTTGCAGATGCTGCTGATGCACCCCTCAAAATCATACCTCCCTCTAAAAATATTGATACCTATAATAGTAACCGGGTTACTTGTAAGATTTTTCCCCAGAATAAGCCCTGCTTGTGTGCCGCCGGAACCCAAAGGTATGAACAGACTGTCAAAATGGAGATTCATTTCCTTCTGCTGCCGGTCAAGCTCTTCCATCATCGAGATATAGCCCCAGCAGCCAAGAGCATTAGAAGCGCCCTCCGGAATAAAATAAGGGCGAAGCCCCCGAGACCGGAGTTTCTTGTCCATATCCTCATAAACGCGGTCTATTTCATCATACTCTTTTTCGGTAACATAGGTGATTTCCGCACCAAACATGGCAATAATGAGTGTATTACCATCGAAAGTTTTGGGCTGTTTACCACGCAGCACAGCGAACGGTTTCAGACCGAGTCGCCTTGCCGCAACGACGGTCGCCCGGACGTGGTTTGATTGTAAACCACCGCAGGTTACAACAGCATTGGCATTTTCATCAAGAGCTTCCTGAAGTACAAATTCTAATTTTCGTATTTTATTCCCCGAAAGCAATAAACCGGTAAAATCGTCGCGTTTAACATAAACATTCTTGTTTAGACTTGAGCTTAATTTTTCCAGTCTTTGTATTGGTGTTGGAAGGTTGCCAAGTGTAAGTTTTTGTGGTCTCTTCATAATTTAAATTCTCCGAATATTGGCGAAATGAAATCACCGGTAATCAAAAAAAGTATAATGCCGACAACAAGTCGGAATTATTATCCTGTAACGGTCAAACGGTTCATTACTTCTTTGATATTATATTTTTGTGTAAATTTAAGTTTGCCTTGCGAAATAGTCATTAAACCACCTTTTGATGGTTTAAAAATTTTTATCAATTCATGACCAATATTTATTATGCTGTTTGGCTCAATTATAGAACCGGATGAATGGTCTTTTGAGAAGCTCTGGATAATCAAAAAGAAGGGATTTTCCGTAGGGTACATCTTTTTGTGGAGAGATTCTTTTTCTTCCTCCAACTCCTTTATTCTATTTTGTAAATGCTCATGTTTTTTCTTAATTTCATTGATTATCGGCAGCTCCTTGGCTATTAAAGGGTGTTGAGGGTCCTTTTTACTCAATTCCTTCAAGTATACTATCCGCCTTTCACAGTTGGACATCGCCTTTTTTGACTGTTCGAAGAGTTCTTCCACTTCTTTTAATGTTTTGACACATTTATCATACTCTTGATTAGCCGAATAGTCAACCCCCACCATGATTCTATTCTGTCCATTAACGTAATCGGTCCAGATTCCTTCCCCTGCATAGACCGAACTCCCCTGAATTGTGTGTGCTTTAATTTGTTTTGCAAAAACCTGAGCACCATTACTGATTTCACGATTGACATAAAGGTCTTCGGCAAATATTCGGCGCGGCCCATTGATATATCCTGTGTTTATTTTTTTTGCAGTAATCGGCAAATCGCTTGTTCCAACAATACCGTGTGCAACGGTTAATTCATTAGCCTCAATTTCGCAATCCTCGATACAACCGCCTACGGTAATTTTAGGCGCCTTTACCCAGTACCCCTTTGTAATGTCTTTTGAAATAATAATCTCAACATCATAGGAATTATCAATTTCTATTGAACCGGTGCTTGAACCCACATCACCATTTATCTGGAAAGCAGGCTGAACATTTAGTCTGTTGGCTTGTAGAATTACAAATCCATCAATGGTCGAGAAAAGACTGACGGATTGCACTTCTGTATTAATCCCGCTGAATGTAACAAGCTCTAAGTCTCTGCCCCAGATGCCCGGAATTTCCTTTCCAAATATGTCCATCCCGGGCTCTCCCTGTGTCGGAGGTATTTTAGTCGTAATCTCTTCGCCCTTAATTACCGGAACTATCCAGCCGTCGCGGGGTGAAAGGTAATCTATATCACCGTCTTCACTAATCCTGGGCATGACATCTTCAGGGCGCTTTGGGCGTTTCCTGAACTGCAATTCCGCACTTTTTCCAACTGTGGGTTCTTTGCCCTCAGCAATTAAAACATCATGAACAGCCTCGGTCTCTTCTGCAATATTGCTGATAACATCTTTATTTATCCCATAAACAATCTGTTTTTCTTTAATAAGTTCGGCAATCTCCTCAACAGTAACAGGTTTTTGAGTATTTGCATTCTTATCTTCTGTAATCGAAAGATATGCTTTTAAATTATCGATGGATATTTTCAAATTTAATTTCATTACAGCGTATCTTGTGAAATCATTTAAACTCAATAATATATATATAATCTTATGCATATTCAAGTGAATTATCCATTATCGCATTTTCATCAGGTTTTAACAATAATGTGAAATGGGAAATGTGTATTCATAGATCCTGAATCCCGCTAAGCAGGAATGTTTCTTTGTGTTCTTTGCGGCTTTGCCCCGAGTATCACCGAGTACTCGGGATCCCGATTTCTCGGGACTCGGGGCGAGAGAAATTATTTATATTAAACGCTTTCCTAAAAAAAGTGTGTTACCGTGCATATATAGTGCTTTGAATCCGTGTGTATAGCGTTTATATTATTAATGTACCGACACGAAGTTTCTCATTAGTGGAATGGATGGCTTACGTAAGCAATAAAACAAATCCGCATAACACTAAAATCTATCCCGAAGCCTCGGGATGTATTTGCCATAAATATTTCTCAAACAACATGTATATGAAAATAATTAGAATAATTTTTGGACTTTTCTTTATCTTATCCGGTATAGTAAAGCTCATAGACCTGCAGTCTTTCCGGGATTCTGTTGTTTTGTTTGATATTCTTCCCCAATATCTTGTAGATTTTGTGACTGTTATAATACCATCAATTGAATTTGTCTGCGGGTTATTGCTCGTAGTAAATATTTTTAAAAAAGGAGCCTTATCATTTTTGATAACGCTTATGGGTATATTTATTGTTGCAATAGGAATTAATTTATTAAGAGGCGAATCTTTTGAGTGCGGTTGTTTAGGCCCATTTCAACTTATTGATGAGATATCCTGGTTGTCCGTTCTTGTTAACCTTGGAATAGTAGTAACTCTTATGCTTTTATATCTGCGAGAAGAGCCGAAAATAAACTTTGCTGAGCAATTAAAATTTGTTATAATTACTTCGCTTTTTGTTTCACTTATAGTAAATGTACCTTATGACAATACTAAGCTTCAATATTCACTGAATGCAAGTAAGATAAAAGAAATCGATTGGGCTGCTTCTTTAATAATGATTAGTGAAGAAAATGCGTTGTTATTTGATGCAAGATCTCAAAAAAGATATAACAGCCAGCATGTGAAGAATGCGCTTTCCCTTCCGGTAAGTAAATTTGAGGAATATTTTAAAAAATATGAGAATATAGAAAAAGATATACCTTTAATAATCTATTGTGAAAATGAGATATGCGGCGATTCGAGAAGAACGGGATATAAACTTATATCAAAGGGTTATAATAATATTTATATCGTGAAAGGTGGATTCGAAGAATTGTTAAAAAGTGACCTTGTTAGTAAAAATGAAAAACCAAAGTCTGAAATTTACAGCGATGAAAACAAATAATATGACAAAAATTGAAAATTATTTATCCGATAAAATTAATCGAGTGGGACTCCTTTTTATCGTTGTTCTTTTACTGGTTTATGCCTTCAATAACCGTAAGGTAGAAGCTATTTATTTAAATTACAGTAACGATCTGAAAAACGACATTAAAGACTTTCAGGAAAAAAATGAAAAATGCGAAGCTGCAAACAAGCTGCTTTTAAGAAATACTGATATAATAGGCAGTGAGATTTCTTTTATTTCAAAGTTGATTAAAAATGAAAAAGACATGAAGGTTGCTGCAGTTTCACATAACAATGAATCTGTCTATGCTCGTTCTCGTATGAATGGGATTATCAAAACTATAATTAACCAAAATATTGATAATGTATTATTTTATTATATCACAGATTACGAAATTACCGGCACGAAAATACCAAATGTAACTTATTTAATAGCAGACAGTTCTGCAATTGGTAATTCACAATTATCAAACCCTGCTATCATAATTCTTACAAAAAATAATAAGGTACTACAATCGTTTACTATTTACGATTCAATAGATAAAGATCAAATTTTTTTAATAATAAACATAATAAAATCTATTCTTATTAAAAAATAAGCAATAAAAAGAGGGCTTATTTTATGGTTTGATTTTTTAATAATATTTATTATATTTAACAAGTAAAGGAGGTTACCATGAAGTTAAAAAACATAACCTTTTTGGTTATTGCAGCTTTTATGCTGATATTTTTATCCTCGCAATCCGAAGTGTTTAGTTTTGGATGCTGGAATGGTTGCGGTCTATGTTTAAGCTGCTATGGTGGTCCAGTTAAAACAGGAAATTGTGAAGTTGGACCTGGAGAAGATGAAAGGTATTGTATAGAAGAAGAAACACCTTTAACTTGTAATTCAGATTTTATGTTTGATTGTTGTAATGGTGCTGGAGAGAAAAAATGTAAAGAATTTGATCCAAATGGATTTCCTTATCCTTATATAAGATGTATAGGAGACGACGAAAAATAATTATATAACATTTTTAGGATAAGAAAAATAACTTTTTAAAATAAGTCCTCTTTTTTATATAAATTTTTTTATTTCAATTATTAAAGTACTATACCAGGAGCATGTTATGAAAAAAATATATTTTATTATAATATATTACATTTTTATATATAACTTTATATTTTCATTTGCATTTGCCCAGGGGAAAAAGGAGCAAGTTCCTTTTATTTTCAGCGAATCACCTCAATACAGCACTTCGGAATTTATCACGCTTGAAGAAATCCATAAAATTGATGTTGATGTTTTTGAAGAATATTATATATATCAAGTAAGAGCTATGGATTCAGACAGCTATACTAATTTATATGTACTGGATTTTTATGAATCCACGATTACAGTATTTGATAAAAACGGTAAATTTATCAGAACAATGGGGGGCAAAGGACAGGGACCCAGTGAGTTTATACAACCAATGAGTTTAAGCATAATTAATGATAAAATGTATATTTATGAGGAAAATAAAGGAATGAAAGTTTTAGACCTTCAATGTAAATACATAGATTACTTTTTTGTTCCTCTTGGTAATTATTATGTTTTTAAGGCGTTTGATGATTTTTTCTTAACTGTTAAAATTGATTATGATAGATCTCATAATAGAAAATATATTGTAACAAGATTCTCAAAAGATTTTAATGAAAGTTATACTGTAGCAGAATATCTATATAAAGTTAATCCTAAAGAGTCTTTCCCAATTAGTGCGCAAGAAATAGTTGCAATGAATTCTAAACAGCATGTTTACTTCCCCGGAAATTTTGAAGAATATAAAGTTAACGTATATTCAATTGAGGGAAACATTATAAAATCATTTGGAAGGAAATATAAAAGGATTCCTTATTCAAAACAGACAAGACAATGGCGAGAGGAATTTTTTAAAAAGTCAGCTGGTCCATATAGTGAACCAACTAAGGTATCAAAGTATCCTCCTGTTGTTAGAGACATACTTATTGATGATAGAGATTATGTATGGATTATTGTTGGTGAATGGAATAGAGATTGTAATAACTCTTTTAAAGTTATATCTACTATAGATATATTTAATGAAAATGGTGAATTTTTATATACCTTAGAAATTCCTAATATTGGTCTTTCAACATTTATTAAAAACGGCAGATTGTATACAACACCATCTTATGATGATATGTACATACGTGTTTTCAAGATACATTATAATTATGAAAATTAGCTGTTAGCTTTCAGCATTCAGCCGTCAGCTTTCAGTTTTATCTTTAATTTTTACATTATATAAGTAAAATATCCAGAGTGTCTTTGTAATTAAAAACATCAAAATCATTTTGCATTATTCGTTTTTAATCACTAATTTATTGAGTATTATAATTATTTTACTTTAACGTCAAGCTTTTTTCTGATTTTTTTTTTTATAACTTGACCTACTGCAGCTTCCGTTTTTTTAAAAAAAATTCATTTCCTGATTTAATTCTAATAAATAGTGTTGATTATATTATTATATTTAATTATATTTATTTATATTTTGAATGATTTTTGAATTCGATTGTTATTAATAATGGAGGTTCACATGGATTTGATTACGATAACCGGTATAGAGAGTATTAAACTTGATGCGAAAACGGGTGAAGTAATTTATATCACCCCCGCATTTAAGATATGTAAACCTAAAGGGTCCAGTGGAAATGGAAATAATAGTGTTGAATGTGAAGAAGATGAAGACTGCGAAGAAATTCTGCCTCCATTAATTGGCTTCGACCGGGTTTGTATTGATGGTCGTTGTCAATATCGCCGTAAAGGTGATTAAACAACACTTTAAAAATCCTTCAGGTTAGGTATGTTAAATATATTTATTTTAACTATTCCTGTAGCCTGTTATTCTTCTTCTTTTTTCTGGCATCTATTATTTTGTGCGATTGCGGTAAACAGGTATCTTTTTAATCACCATAAAGAGATATTAATAATATCTGTTGTTGGAACTTTTACAGTACTATATCTATATTTCATACCTCCACTTTTAGCATTCAAATCATTTATACTATTCCAATTTTTAATATGTTTTATTGATATACTGTACAATCTTTACAGGCGCAATTGGAATAATAATGTAGTTTTTTTCTGGGCTGAATCTTTTCTTGCTATTATTTTATTATTTTATATTTTTGGAAGCCAATATACTTCAGAGTTATTATTTTTCATCAAATTATGGCTTGGAGCTTATATTTCTTTTGAGCTGATATTATTTTTAAAAAGCCTGTCAAAATACAAATTCAAGTTAGCAGCATTTTTTCAAAAAAGTGATGATAAAGTTAAACCGGTATGTATAATGCTGCATAAGGATGATTTTCAGAGCGTTTCAATCAATGGTAAAAGGATAAAATTTGGTCCAGTTTCCGGAAGAATAATTCATTATTTAGCAAGTAATACTTCTTTGGGGCGTTATCATCCTACTGAAGAAATTCAAGAATATATGAAAAGGCAGGGGTATCCTATTGAGCAATATTCTGTAAGAAATCGCATAGCTGATATAAGAGGAAAAATTAAGGAAGAGTTTAATGGTAAAAAAGCAATAACAAGTAACATTATAACAAATGAACGTAGATTTGGATACCGCATAAACTGCGCGGTTGAAAAAGAAATATAAATTTTAAAATTATTTCATAGTTTGTATAGATTTAGTTATTTGTCCCGAGTACTCGGGATTAATTTTTCACCCTCACCCTAACCCCGAGTACTCGGGGTATCGTTCCCCCGAATACTCGGGAGACAGCTAACATGCCCGCTGGAGTATGTTTGTAACGTGCTCCGAAACGTTTTTTATCTAAACAACCCCCTCTCAGTCCAATCTTATAATATTCATAAAAACCATCCTTCGCTGTTTTAAGCGGTAGATTGACGTTAATCTATTTGTGATTTCCTTGTAACATAACAATAGATTTCTTGTATAGCATCTTCCCTGGGGTATTTCTTTTGGCTTGACTTGATGTAAAATTATTATTAATTTATTTTTAATCATAAAAAGGGAATGAGCGTTATGAGTCGGTTGTTCGGGTTATTGTGCGAGGAACCTGTTAACCTTTCGTGTAAGCAGGTTTCCAAACTCCCGACCGGTATTAACGTAGAAGATGCTGCAGCTGACATACCGCCTGAGGCAGATGGATGGGGTATCGGTTTTTATAGAAACCAGGGGTCTTTCCTTTTTAAGAAAGCGTCGAGAAATTCCAGAGTTCAGCGAATTACCAATATTACTGAAGTAGTATCTTCCCGCGTTTTCATCAGTCACCTCAGAAAAGCAACAGTTGGTGAACGAAAAGAAGCGAATACTCATCCGTTTCGATGGGGCAATTGGTTGTTTGCCCACCTCGGTACTATTAGCCGTTTTCGTAAGATTCGACCGAGAATTCTGCGCACATTGCCTCCGGCTTATAAGAAACAGATACATGGAAATACCGACAGTGAGCACTTATTTTATCTTTATCTTTCGATGCTGCGCGGTGAAGGCGGAATAAAGAAGGGTCAGATTCCTTTAGCTGCAGCCGTAGAAGGTCTTAAAAACTTCGGCAGAATCCTTGAGGAATTTCGCCGGGATGCTGAAATACAAGAAATATCGGTATTGAATTTTTTGATCTCAAACGGTACATACCTGCTTGCATTAAGGTGTGAACATCCTCTATATTATGTATCTTATGAAGAAGGAACAACTGAAGAAACCAGATTTTTTTCACCTACAACCTGGTTAGAATATGAGATTGTTCAATATAGTCCCTCGAATAAAATGGTAGTAGTTGCATCTGAAAAGCTGACTGCATCCTCTAATTGGCGTGAAGTTCCCGAAAAGCATATTCTTGCCATAGAATCTGCACAGGAAATTAACATCACACCATGGTTGACAGACAAAGTCTGATCTTTTCAGCCATAGGCTGATCCCGCTTAGCGGGATTGCGTAATTATTAAACACCAATTAACAGTATATCATTAACCGCGACGACCAAAATACACATGGAAACAATTGACAAAACCGCAATAAAAAAGTCGATTTACGAAAATATCCTCGAAGGTAACTTCCATCAAGCCGATATTCTGGAGAAAGACAACTCCATTACTACCATTGAGATGATAAAAATAGCCGAAAAGGCTTTTAAAGAATTAATGAAAAAGAATCAATTTTCTCTTGCCATCACAATATCCGAACATTATAATCTCCCCACCGAAAGGCGTATAGAAGCGGTTACTGCGCAGTTCAGATTATTTAATAGAAACGGAGAATATGAAAAATCGATAGAATGGGGAAGGAAATATAAACTCCCCGAAAATGAAGTAATAACTGTGGCAGTTAAAGCTTTTGATGAAGCGCTCAATGCGGGAAATGTAGAAAAAGCATTAAAATATAAGAACGAATTCCGTATCCCGTATAATTTAATTGCACATACGGCGCGGCAGGCGTTTAATATTTTCTTTGAGCAGCAAAAAAATTTACATGCATTCTTAATAGGACAGGAATTCGATATATCCCGAAAGCGGATGTTAATCGCAGGTGTAAGGGCTTATCAACAAATATTAAACGAAGGGAATATAGCTCGTTTTGTCGAATTGGAAATGAAATTTATCATCCTCGGTGATAGAGACATCGGA
>Ga0114930_10002645_pt1 | contig 16096 bp, 10 predicted proteins | sample AnhtaG_FD_87300 | JGI IMG/M metagenome (GOLD analysis project Ga0114930, IMG submission 87300) | Deep subsurface microbial communities from Anholt, Denmark to uncover new lineages of life (NeLLi) - Anholt_01485 metaG | ecosystem: Environmental > Aquatic > Marine > Oceanic > Sediment | place... | reverse complement strand
GAGGAGGTAGGCCGTAAGATGGGGGTTACCCGAGAGAGGGTGCGGCAGATCGAAGCCCAGGCTTTAAACCGGTTGCGTCATCCTGGTCACCGTCGAAAACTGTTTGACTACTTGCGGGAATAGCTGCTGAAACTCGTCATACAAGGTGATGCCCGAAATCTTGTTTATCCGTGAAGTAGTTATATGAACATGGTGGTTTACCATTGGGTTCATTATTTTTGGGTGTGAGAGACACCCTGAGAAGACCCAGCTTGAGTGCTCTGCTACATACGAATCGGTGGAAACAATCGCTTATCTAGATCCACTTTGCTATGAGCATCCGCGGCACTGGCATCATTACTTATCGTCTTCGAAATATTAGCATCCCCTCAGAACCGTAGATCTCAGTGGGAATAAGGGTAATTTGTTCATAACTTGCCTTAAAGTTGGCGTCTTCTAAAAGGGTTTTTCGACCATAAATCTCAAGGATTACTAGGAAATCCGGCTGAAAGTCGCTGATCAGGTTTGAAGGGATGGCATAGTTGATCTCATACATGCTTTCTGGCAGTGGGTAGTATTTATCGACTTGAGGTGAGATCAACCCCAGGGTGTCCAGGATACGGGCTTGGGTGTAGTAACCCAACGCGCCGATATCACCAGCAGCCAAGACTTGGTCAGGATGGATTTGGTTTCGTAGTTCGATTGCGGCTTGTTGATACAGCAGCTCAAGTTTGATGTAAGCCATTCTCGGAGATGGGCGTAATAGGCCGTGATCAGGGCGTGAGGTCCAACCATTTAGGGTGAGCACTACTGCGGCTGAAGCCAGGATATAAGTTGGTAACCTAGATCTCAAGTCTGAGGTGAGCCGCTCTCCGCCCAGAAAGATTCCAAGGAAGAACAACGGCAGGGGTGGCACAAGGTACCAACGGAAGATCAGTGGGTTGGCGAGAGCGAAGACGAGCAGGTAAATCCACGGGTATGCCAGAAGGGGCCAAGCACTCAGTTTCTGTCGTAGAAGTTTAAGTGCACCTAATCCGAAGAGAACTGGAAAGAGCACCAAGCCTACGCCAATCCACCATGTGCCAAATACGAGATGCCCGAGGAAGGGTGTGGCGTAGTGCTGGAGCAATCGTATCAGCCCGGCTTCTTCTGGCAGGTGATAGGCTGAGATCTTCGCCAGAATGGAATGCGGGATCGGGTTGCCGTAAACGACGGTGCCGTAGACAAACCACGACAAAATGGGAATGGCGAAAACCACCACTTCCTTGGTGCTGATGGGGAGTGGATGAGGGTTGAACTTCTTAGATCCGATTGCGCGCCTTAAACGCTCGACTGCCAAGGGAAGAAGGAAAAGCAAGGCATCAGGCCGGGTGAGCAGACTGAGGCTACCACATAGCGCAGCCGCGGCTGGCTTGTCAATCGAATAGAAGTAAAATGTAGCTGTTCCGAGCAGTATGAGCAGGCTGGTTTCCATCCCGCCAATGGCGAAGGTCACGGACCAAGGTGCTATCGCCCACACCAGGGCAGTGACCATGCCGGCTCGACGGTAACCTAACGCCTCTGCCATCCTGATGAGTAACCAGCATGTGAGCCCATCAGCCAGGGCGTTGACAAGCAACGCCAAGTAAGGGAATGGGGCTTGGCTACCACCGGTGAACAGACCCAACCCTGCCATCAGTAGGGCATAAACCGGGGTAGTTGTCCCCAACACAGCTTCGCCGGGGTTATAGACCAGCCCATTTCCCGAGAGTAGGTTTTGGGCGTAGCGGAAGGTGATATAAGCGTCGTCGATAGTACGCGGGCCTGGGAGCAGGCGTGCGACCAGCGCGATGATTATTATGAGGGTTTCGGGTTGACACAATCTTCGCAAGCGCACGATAGCATTATACCGACGGGGGCACAGGCGGGAAAGTCCCGACGGTGGAGACTTCATCCTGGGTTTTTTACAGGAGGGGTCGTTCTGCTGGCGTTGGCTTTGAAACTAGGTTTATTGGCGCTTGATGTTTTTCCATTTAACGCCGATGAAGCTGTAGTCGGGTTAATGGCGGGTCACATTCTTGAAGGACGTTGGCCGGTTTTCTTCTATGGACAGGCGTATATGGGTAGCATGGATGCGTCGCTCGTAGCCATAGGTTTTGCGCTGTTCGGGCAAAGGGTTATTGTAATTCGTGCGGTCCAAGTCTTGCTCTATCTGGGCACCGTCTTCACAACCATGCAATTAGGCCGGCGGATATTTCGTTCAACGCAGGTGGCCCTAATTGCCGGGCTGCTGATGGCTATCCCGGTGGTCAATGTCACACTCTACACCACGGTATCGCTCGGTGGTTATGGGGAGATGCTTCTGATCGGTAATTTACTACTCCTGCTCGCCCTTCGCATAGCCAAAAGAAATGATGAGAATTGGCCTTATTTGGTCTGGGGGTTCCTAGCAGGACTTGGTTTTTGGGCATTTGGAATGACTTTGGTGTATATCCTGCCCGCGGCTGGATTGATAGGGTGGGTGCTGTGGCGTGGGACCACACGAAGTCTAATCTTGAAAAGAATCCTTGGTGCGATCGCCGGTATTCTCGTCGGAGCCGGGCCGTGGATCGCATGGGCGTTCACTAAAGGACCGACCCAACTTATCCAAGAGCTATTAGGTTCTGCTATCGCCGGGGTTTCTCCAGGCGGGCCTCTGGAGGTGATCGGTTCAAGGATGCTCAGTTTGTTTGTTTTCGGGAGTACGGTCAGCATTGGTTTGCGCCCGCCTTGGGAAGTGCGTTGGCTGGCAATCCCTCTCCTCCCAGTAGTGCTTGTATTTTGGTTGATCGCAATATCGAATGTAATACTCCAATTTCGTCAACCCGGACCGGAAAGGGAAGGACGAAGGTTGCTGATCGGAGTATCCATTCTTCTGCTCGTCGGATTTATACTCACCCCATTTGGAGCTGACCCATCTGGAAGGTATTTTCTCCCCCTGGCAGTACCTTTGGCGCTATTTGCGGCTGATTTCATATGGGGGTTGAAGCGTAGAGTAAACATTTTAATCCTGTCAATTATTCTGCTTTGTGTGCTCGGGTTTAATTTAATGGGAACTCTCGAATCCGCGTTACGTAACCCACCCGGTCTGACAACTCAATTCAACCCCATTACTCGGATCGATCACAATCATGATCAAACGCTGATCGAATTTCTGGAACAAATTGGCGCGCAAAGGGGCTATGCCAATTATTGGGTGTCTTACCCGCTTGCCTTCCTTTCAGGTGAACGACTGATATTTGTTCCCCAATTGCCCTATCATCAAGACTTCCGTTATACAAGTCGGGATAACCGCTACGCTCCTTATGACTACGAGGTCGCCAAGAGCGAACAAGTGGCATATATCACGTCCAACCATCCAGCGCTCGATGACTACTTACGGTCCTCTTTCAGTGAGCTTGAGTTGACTTGGGAGGAGGCGCGGGTTGGGGATTATCAAGTATTTTATCGTCTCTCTCGTGTGCTGGTTCCGGAGGAGATTGGACTGGGGATCACAACACCTTAATATCGCTTATTATTCCATCAAATTATCTTTGAGCCTACTTGACAGTCGCATACATGTTGCGCCTTTTAAAGGAGCAAGTATAGTACTGTGGTGATCGCTCTATCTAGGCTCCAATACAAGATGCTGCACGCTTAGATGTGTTTGTAACCGCGTTTGGTTTCTGGCTTTGAAATTGCACCTTGTGGATACAGCGCACCTCAAACCAATAATACGGATCCTACAATGATCACCCACCGTTGAGTTGTAAGGTGCGTCAATAAATGGAGTTTTTCTGTTTAGGAGTCTAACCCATGAGTTTCCGAAGGTTAGTAGTGGGTTTGACATTTCTTGCTGTGTTCACCATGGCCATGCGGGTTTCGGTGGACACGGATACCTGGTGGCATTTACGCGCCGGGGAGTGGATTGTGCAACAGCGTCAGATTTTGCGGACGGATCCATTCTCGTTGACCCGGCAGGGCGAACCGTGGATATATCCTGGTTGGCTGGCGCAGATTGGCCTATATGCAATTCACAACGAGTTCGGCTTTGCTGGCTTGAACCTCATTACAGCGTTGATGGTTGTCCTCGCGTTTGTGTTCATCTGGCTATTGCTTGATGGTCCACTATTGATGCGAGCCTTTGTTTTACTCTTAGCGACGACGGTTTCTGGCGTTTATTGGTCAGCGCGGCCTCACATCTTCAGCTTCGCTCTAACCGGAATTTTCTTATTTGTGTTGGCGCGCGCCTATGCCGGGAGGCGATCTTGGCTTTGGACCCTACCGCCATTAATGGCACTTTGGAGTAACCTGCATGGTGGTTTTGCAATCGGTTTTTTATTGATTGCGGTTTACCTGGTTGGGGAAGTTCTCGAGGCGTCGCTGTCAGTATTGCATCGCCACACAACTGTAAGTGAGGTTTGGCGTGAGAGACGTCCCATAATTCAAGCATTGGTCATTGTTGGTCTTGCCTGTGCGGTAGCAGTTGCGATCAACCCCCATGGTCTCCAGATGTTGCTCTATCCCTTCAAGACGATTTCGGTCGGTACTTTGCAGGCTTACATTCAAGAGTGGCAATCTCCTGACTTCCACCGTTTAGAGGTCCAGCCCTTCTTATGGATGCTTATCCTGTGTATGGTTGTCTTGGCGCTCTCAGACAAACGAAAACGCGCGGTTGAGCTTGTATTAGTTGCGGGTTTCGCTTATCTAAGTCTAGTTGCCGCGCGAAATATCGCCCTATTTGCGCTTGTGTCCGCACCGGTTGTAGCGCGACACGGATACGCAGCTGTAAAACCACTCCTTAAAAACATGACCACAGGACCTCAATTACCAGAACGCCGTGCTCAATGGATTAATATTGTACTCTTCTCTGTTATTACCATCGCGGCTTTGATTAAGATCTCCATCCCGCTTAGTGATCAGGTCAACCAGGAAGCCATCGCTAATCAAGTTCCTGTCGAGGCGATTGATTACCTTCGCCATCAGCCATCGCTTGGGAAGCTTTTAAATTCCTACAATTGGGGTGGCTATGTGATTTGGGAGCTCTATCCGAAATACCTCAGCTTTGTTGATGGACGGACTGATCTTTTCAATGATGAGATTCTCGAAGCTTATCTCGCCGCTTGGCGCGCCGAGCCAGGTTGGGAGGATACGCTCGACCGCTGGGACATAAGGCTCGTGCTACTTGAGCCGTACGCACCACTGGTCAGGGTGTTGCAGGATTCTGGCTGGGAGCAGCTCCATGTAAATGAGCAGGCGGTTGTGCTTGCCAATAGGGCTGGACCGTGATCAGACCATGGTGGTTTGCTCTGGGGACCATGGTGCTGATGACAATCTTCGCTCTGGGTGTCCTTGCTACTCATGACTGGGACCCGATGGCTTTTGTCTTAGACCGACCACAGGATGCACCTCCAGACAAGACATGGGGCATCGGTTACGATGGGCAGCAGGCATATGCCATCGCGCTTGACCCATATAATGCATCGGCCAAACTTGATCGCCCTTCCTATCGTTATATGCGAATCGTCTACCCTCTGTTGGCTCATGTTTTCGCTTTGGGTCGACATAATTTAATCCCCTGGAGTTTGCTAATTGTCAATCTTATTGCCGCGGCGGTAACGGCTGGTCTGCTCGCTGATCGTGTCCTGGCTCGAGGAGGAAGATCGTGGGTGGCGTTGGCAGTGGTATTTTCTTTCAACTATCTCGCAGGTGTCCGATTGGATCTCAACGAACCATTGGCGTATTGCTTAGCGTTGACGGGACTCTGGATCTACGAGCGTGGAAACCTGGCCATGGCGGTGACCTCCTTCGCTCTGGCTGGCTTGACAAAGGAGGTTGCTCTTGCTTTTCCACTAGCTCTAGTGGCTTGGGAGGCTTTAAATCGACGTTGGCCTGCAGCGTTGACAATCCTCATCGGCAGCTTGGCACCTTATTTAATATGGGCAGGCGTAGTCACCGCTTGGCAAGGCGTTTCACCTTTCTCGTACCAGCTGGCGAGACCGATTCCTATTCCCTTCGCTGGTATCGTTCACTTAGAAGGCTTGGAATCGCTGGTGATGGTGCTGATGTGGAGCGTGGGTCCAGCAATAATTGCCGGCATCGCGGCTTTATGGCAGATTTTGAAGACGCCATTAAGCAAGTCAGGTAAAGATGCGCTTCTAGTTCTAGCTAACATTGGTGTAGTCGCTACGCTTCCCGCCATGACGTGGGTAGATCCTCTAGCTGTGCTTCGACTGAGTGTGGGGAGTATGATCGCCATTGTTTTATGGTTGGCGACTGTACGACCACGAGCCCTGTATTATGCTGCCGGGCTCTGGAGCCCTTCTCTTTTGATGACCTTTATATTACCGGGATTTTTGTTATGACTCGGAACCAACAAAGGAAATACCTCTCGTTGAAAGATCTATTGCTTGATAATAAATTGGCAGCACCATTGGTTGTTCTGCTGGCGGTGCGTCTGATGACAGTGCTGGCTTTGCCGGTAGAAGGATTGATGGGTTATGGCGATTATCCCCACTTTTATGACTTGGCGAGGTTAGCAGTAGATGAGGGTGGCGGGTTGCCGTACATCGGGCACTGGGTTGAGTTTCCCCCGCTATTCCCTTATTTATCATTGATCATGTACCAGCTTGCAGGAAGTGTGGAACATGTATACGCATATTTATTGGCGATATTGATGTTGTTTTTCGATCTCGGTAACCTTTTGCTCTTCAACCGGTTGGCGAATCGGATCCTACATGGCGCATGGCCCGAGAGAGTGACGTGGGCTTATGTGGGTTTCTTGGTAATCCCTGCATTTGGGTGGTGGACCTTTGAGCCTTTGGTGATTTTCTTTATGCTTCTGGCTCTTGATTTAATTCTTACCGATCGACCAATTCTAGCTGGATTGATCGCTGGTCTGGGATTTCTAACCAAATTAATACCAGTGGTTACCCTCGTTGTAGCGTGGAGGTATAAATCAAATAATCACGCTTTGAAAACGACTATTGTTATGATCGCAATCGCACTGTTAGGCTGGGCTCCATTCATTCTTAATAACCAGGATATGGCTATAGCTTCTATTGGTTCCCAAGTAGCTAAGGGCTCTTGGGAGACGGTGTGGGCACTTCTCGATGGAAATCCTGGTACGGGTAGCTTTGGACCAATCGAAGAGCACTTAGACGCAGCACAGGCAATTCGCCCACGAGGGCAACCTGCACTCATCCCTCACTGGATCCCAACGTTGGGATTCGCGGCCGTTGGGTTCTGGTTTTTTCTCAAAGCTGGTAGGGATGGTGATCAACAAGCGGTTCGGTTACTGGCCTTCACATGGTGTTTAGTTTTACTCTGGTCGCGCGGTTGGAGCCCTCAATGGCTTGCTTACCTGATTCCGTTAATACTCCTTTCACTTCCTTTTAGTCTAGCCGGCGGTTTTTGCATTAGCTTGGCTTTGGTTTCACTTCTGGAATGGCCGATCCTACTCTCTCGCGGTCGTTTCGACCTTCTATGGCTACCGGTTGTCATAAGGACGATGCTTCTAGTCCTATTAGCGGTCACGTTCGGTCGGATTGTTCTCTCTCGACAGGAGGAAGAGTCTCGGCGAGGTGTAAGTTGATTATCAACAATCCAAACTGGCTACGATTGTTACTGGTGTTCCTTATTGTAGCTATGGTCATCGGCCTTGGTATCGCCAATTACCGATTTGTTTTGCAGGCGCCGGGTGGGAACGACTTCCTCGCGCGTTGGGTCGGAGCCCATTACTGGGTCGTTAAGGGGGTCAATCCCTACGATCCGCAGGTGAGCCTAGCTGCTCAGGAGATGATCTACGGTCGGCCAGCCGATCTATCAAACGAAGAGGATCTTGCCCACTTTGTTTATCCATTGCCAGCAATGGTCTTCTTTGCTCCCTTTGGGCTACTTACATATCCCATCGCACGGACTCTGTGGATGACTCTCTTGGAGATCAGTTTTCCGTTACTGGCCTTGATTGGGGTGCAATTGGCGCGCTGGAAGCCATCAAGGAAACTCCTGGTCTTTTTAATGATCTTTTCAGTCGTATGGTATCACGGCTTTCGTTCTATAGTTGTTGGTCAGTTCGCGGTCATCGAGGCTCTATTAATGGCAGGCGCCTTACTAGCCATACAGAGACGTGTGGATAGCGTGGCAGGGATTCTTCTGACGCTCTCTATTGCCAAGCCACAGATGTCGTTTCTCCTGATCCCCTTTATCCTCCTCTGGGCTGCACGATCCAAGCGGTGGGAGCTTATCTCTTGGACGATTGGGTCGATGGTAGCCTTGGTAGGCATTTCTCTAGTCTTAATATCTAATTGGCCTTTACTCTGGGTCCGTCAATTGCTCGAATACCCGAAGTACACCTCAATCGGCCCCCCAGTTTCTATTCTTGCAGAATTAATTCCAAGTGCCTCGAGGGGGATCACTTATGGGCTGACAGCCCTAGCCCTGCTTTACTTGGCTTGGGAGTGGTGGTTGGCTATTGGCAAGGATGATCGCTGGTTTCAATGGACCGCAGCCCTTACGATCGTCATCACAAATCTAGTCGCATTTCGAACCGCGACTACTAATTATGTAGTGCTTTTGCCTGTACTGTGCCTGATTTTTAAAATATTGGGTGAACGTTGGAACCGTAGGGGGATAATGTTTACCTGGCTGACTTTGTTCATCCTGTTGATCGGTTTATGGACGATGTTTCTGACTTCAGTGGAGGGGAACACTGAAAGTGCAATCATGTATCTACCTCTACCATTCGTATCCCTATTAGGCTTGTTATGGTCCCGATGGTGGACGGTCAGTGTCCCACGATTTCCACCCAAGTTATGGAAGTAATGGAGGTGTCCTGCAAGAGGTTATTTGAGGTGTTTAGTTCCAAGTTACTTTGCAGGCGCGGTAAATTCTCTCCCTAGCGACTATTAGTAGAAGGTGATAGCTCTTCCTTGAAGAGATTGCCTATGAACTTGCGAAAAAACATATTGTCTGGGTTTGTCTTGGTCTGGGCTTTTGCCCTGATCTTGGCATATTACATTTTCCACAAGCCCGTAAGCGTTGAGCAGGTATTAGCTTTTGGAAAAACAATATGGGCGGTGGTTTTAGCTGTAACTATTGTGCTGTTAGGTGCTGGGACCGGGCGGCGGTTGATTAGGCGTTGGGCGAGTGAAAGCCAATCACCCCCTGGTGAGTGGTTGATGTTGGAGGTCGGTTTGGGTTTGGGAATCCTGGGAATGGTCTGGCTCGTTTTGGGGTTGTTGAGCGGACTAAAGCCGGCAGTAGGGTGGGGAATGTTGATGGTGGTTGGGGTGCTTACTGGTCGGTACGCTATCGAATGGATGCAAAGCCTAATCCGAGAAATTAAAGGCAATATCCCCAGTTCACGGGCTGAAGTGTGGCTGGCGGCTTTTGTATTCTTCATGATCGCCATTGCACTCTTCAAATCTCTATCTCCTCCCATTGCTTGGGATTCGTTGCTCTATCACCTCACCGGACCGAAGGAAAACATTGCATTGAGCCGGCTTGTTGTTGACCCGTGGCTTCCCGAGACAGGTTATCCTCAGGGCGTTGAGATGCTTTATACATGGGCGATACTGCTGGGTTCACCCAGAGCTGCAGGCGCCCTCCACTGGTCCTTTGGCCTCTTCACCCTGTTTATGGTCTGGCAATGGGGTACAGAGTTGGCGGATCGGCGTACTGGATGGCTTTCATGCGCATTACTTCTCAGTGCAACCACATTTCCGAGCCTGATGGGTAAAGCCTATATCGATGCCGCGACGATTTTCTACGCTGCGGCCGGCTTTGCTGCGCTACGTCGTTGGCGAGATTCCCCAAGACAATGCAATTTAATGATCGCTGGTGCTATGGCAGGGCTTGCCTTCGGCACCAAATACACTGGTGTGGTAATTGGCTTGGGATTGTCATTCTTGGTCATAATTGCCCAACCGCGACGAGCATTTCGAAATGTGATGGTCTTTGGCTTGCCAGCGGTTGTCCTGAGTGCTCCCTGGCTAGTGAAGAACGCCATCCTGGCTGATAATCCAACCTATCCCTTCTTCTTCAGTGGGATGGGCTGGGATGCCATCCGCGCTGCTTGGTACAGCCAGCCTGGTACTGGCTTGCTTTACTCGGATCCTTGGAAGCTTGTTACCGCGCCCTTTATCATGACAATTGTCGGTACAGAAGGCGCAGCTACTTGGCATGCAACTTTCGGGCCGTTGTTCTTAGTTTTATTTCCGCTGATAGCCTATCAGTGGAAGCGGCGGCCACATCGTGCCTGGCTGAAGGATGCGGTTCTGTTTGTTTTATTTCTCTACATATTCTGGCTCTATGGCGCGGCTGTATCAAGGTTGATGATCCAGCCTCGTTTTCTCTTCCCAGCATTGCCTCCACTGGCAGTATTGTCGGCACTTGCATTCAATTCATTGCATTCGCTCAAGGGAAAATTCTTTGCAGTACATCGTGTTTTGGGGGTATTTATCGCGCTGGTATTGGGGTTAAGTGCTTTAAGGATTGCGAGTGAATTAATGCGAGATCGAGTGCTCCCGGTTTTGACTGGAACGCTTTCGGAAGAGGATTATCTCTACCATCATCTGGGCTGGTACTATGCTGCAATGCGTACAGTGGAGGATTTACCAGATGATTCACAAGTTCTATTCTTGTTCGAACCCCGAAGTTATTATTGTCCACCCGGTCGTTGCTTGCCGGATGGGATTTTAGATGTTTGGTATCATGCCCGTCGCCAGGGCAAGACTGCTGTCAGCTTGGCAGAGGAATGGCGTGAGCAGGGTGTCTCCCATGTCCTGACGTATATCCTGGGTGCTCAGACGCTTCGCGAAGCTGGAGAAGACCCCTTCACTGAGGAAGATTGGGACGAGTTGGAACGTCTGCAAGCTCAGCAATTGAGAGTGGTAGAGAATTTTGGGGATGTTTACATCCTTTATGAGTTAAATCCTGAATGATTACCGTTGCATGCATAAGACTTTCATGGTCGCGACGTATTCCTATCAGCTCGGACTAGGACACATGCACCCGTCGGGTTGATAAGAGTTGTGATCTGGAAGACCGCGAGATCTGGTGAGGAGATGGTCGGGCAAACGGATCTTGATCGACGATGCAAGATCACCCTGTTTACGATTTTGCTTCTTAGTTTATTAATTCGTCTTCCTGGGTTGGCTAGCAGGCCCATGTGGTACGACGAAGCTTTCTCAGTTCTATTCTCACGCACTGGTCTTTCTGCAATGCTGGAGGGCACGTTAGGTAAAGTAGAGGGTGTAGCAGCGGAAGAACATCCTCTGCTCTATTATTTCCTTCTTTGGGGATGGATGAGACTCGTCGGGGAAAGCCCAGGAGCAGTACGTGCGTTTTCTGTCCTAATCAGCTTGGGAGTGTTGTTCATAACCTGGCGGTTGGTATACGAGAACTTCGGTCCTCGAATTGGCTTGCTGGCAGTTTTATTTGTTGCCTTCTCCCCATTCCAAATTCATTATGCTCAGGAAGCTCGCATGTATGGGTTACTAACCCTTTGGCTCATGGGTGCGATACTTGTCGTTTTGCGAGGTCTAAAGGGGGACGAATGGTGGCCATGGATTGGATTCGGCATTCTCTCTGCTCTGGCGATGTACACGCATGTCCTGGCCGCGGGTTATCTGCTCCCTCTGGCATTAATACCTTTTCTTATCCGATCCTGGCGGCATTGCAAACGATTATTAGTGTCAGGTGGGGTAGCGTTTGGGCTATACCTACCTTGGTTGCTGCTACTACCGACGCAGATCGCCAAGGTTCAGCAAGCCTATTGGATCTCAAGACCTGGAGTTGTCGATCTTGTCCAAACATTGATGACCTTCGTTACGGGCCTGCCTGTACCCCAGGTTTTAATACCTTTCAGTCTTTTCGTCACTGTACTGATTGTGGCTTTAGCTGTGTTCCAGACGATACGAGCGGTCCGTTTACGACAACCTGAGGTGAAACAGGGATTGTGGATGGTTTATTTGGCTTTTGCACCTATTATGCTCATTTTCCTTGTATCACAGTGGCGTCCGGTTTTCATTCAGCGTGCTTTATTACCCTCTGGAATCATTTTTCTCATCTGGCTTGCCTGGATATTTAACGCTACCCCGATGCCAAAGCAGATAGCATTTATAAGTGGTGCGGTCTTGATGGTAGGTATGGCGGTTGGAATCTTCGGACATTTGACCTATGCGGGCTTCCCCTATGCACCTTTTTCTGAGGTTAATTCCGACTTACAAAAACGCCTGAAGGTTGGAGAAATCGTATTGCATTCCAACAAGTTGACCATGTTTCCAGCGATCTACTACGATGACAAGTTACCTCATCGCTACTTGTCCGATCCCCCCGGCTCAGGCTCAGACACGCTCGCATTGCCCACCCAGCAGGTACTCGGTCTAATGGCTTTCCCCGATGCCGAATCCGCGGTTGAAAATGCAGGGAGGGTCTTCTTTCTTATCTTCTCGCGGGAGCTTACTGAGTATCAAGAATTGGGATTCGCTTCACATCCTCATCTTTCCTGGTTGGAGGCTCATTTCAATCAGCGTAACCAGTGGGATTGGAAGGATCTTCTAGTTTATGAATTCTCGCATTAGTCCAGCGGAATGGCGCTGGCTGGCTTTGGTTTCATTGCTCATAATGGCGATATCTTCGATGCCGGTTATCGCCGGCTTCGCCGCCCAAACACCTGAGGTGATCTTCAATGGGGCGGTTATGGATCGCCAGGACTTCGCTGTGCATCTGGCTTCAATGCAGCAAGGACTGCAGGGGGAATGGGAATACCGCCTATTGTTCACCACCGAACCAAGTACCGCTAAACCAGTTAAATTGGCTTACATCACCCTTGGGCATATTGCACGTTGGCTTCATCTTGATCTCGTCCTAACCTACCATATTGGGCGATGGATTTTTGGGCTTGGGGTATTGGCAATGATCTACCAGCTAATGGCCATGACTTTTAAGCCTTTAATGCTACGTCGCATCGGTTTCCTCCTGGCAGCTACCGCCTCTGGGCTGGGGTGGCTTATGTTGGTAATCGACTGGCTGCCGGATCAGCAGATTTGGCCGGTTGATTTCTGGCTGGTAGATATGTACATATTCTTCAGTCTAGCTACTTTCCCCCATTTTGCAGCCGTGGCGTTGTTAATTCTCACTATGGCGATCTCATACTTGAACTTCACCGAGACAGGGAAGGCGGGTTACTGGATGCTTGCCGCGATCGCGGGCGTACTGATTATTCCCATACAGCCCTTTTCAGTAGCCATTGGTGACTTGATAGCCGGTGGAGCTGTCATTGCATCATGGCGTAAGCAGGGGAAGGTTCGTCTAATTGACCTCTTGGCTCTGGCTGGTCTGGTCGCTGCTCAAGCACCGCTGTTATGGCTCAATGCGCGTGCATTTACATCTGATCCAGTTTGGCAGGGTTTCGCCGCCCAAAACATCACCCTCTCTCCACCTCTTGTGTATTATTTGCTAGGAATTGGTATTCTCGGGCCTTTGGCTGCCTGGGGGGGATATATCGCTTGGCGGCGTCGAAACCTGGTGGGAGTAACGGCGTTGTGCTGGACTATAGGAGCATTGTTATTATGCTATGCGCCACTTCGACTTCAACGCCGTTTTAGCGCTAATCTAACTATACCACTCGGTTTGCTCGCGGCGATGGCGCTGGGGTTGGGGTTTCTCCCTTGGCTATCCAAGCACCAGCAGTGGAAGAGATGGGGTTCGCTCATTATGCTTCTGGTCGTCGTGGTTGCATCACCTTCCTCCTTGTATCTAAGTGCAGGAAACGCACTCTATGCAGGCGGGCAGCCTGCACCGATATTCGATCCTGCATCTCTGGTGCGCATGTTGGACTGGCTTGGTGAGAATGCTGGTCCGGATGACGCATTGCTTGCTTCAGCACGTTCTGGATTACTCGTTCCACCTCGGATTGGTTTACGTACCTTCATAGGGCATCCTATTGAGACCCTGGATTATGAGCAGAAGAATGAGCGAGTAAAGGCATTTTTCCAAGTTGAAGGTATGACCATGGTCGAAAGAATAGAATTTTTAACTAAATGTGATTGCAATTGGGTGCTATTCGGACCATACGAAGGGAGTGAAGGTGAGGTTTTTGATCCCAGTTCCTTATCCATCTTACAGCTCGAACACCAGGAACAGGATGTTCGACTCTATCGCATCATCCAGGATGTTGGCGAGGTATGGAGGCAACTTCATCTCTCTATGCAATACGCTGAACCATTGCGAGTAAAGGAAAAGGAGTTGTGAAAGCTTGGCGTTGGTTGCTGCTGCTGATTCTGGGCACTGTAATTGCAGGATCTGTGGCCTTTTGGGTTCAAACCCCGGGATATATGGATGCTGAGTACTACTTCACCACAGCTCAACGATTGGCAGGTGGTGCAGGTTTCACAGAACCGTTCTTATGGAATTATCTCGATGATCCGATAGGACTGCCTCATCCATCTCATCTCTATTGGATGCCGCTGACAACGATAGTGTCGGCTGGACCAATGGTCCTTTTCGGTAAAAGTTTTCGTGCAGCCCAACTTCCTTTTCTAATGCTTACCGCTGCCCTACCTGTTATGACCGCGCTTCTAGCCCTTAAGCTTCATGGAAACCAGATGTGGGCTTGGAGGTCAGGGCTAATCGCTTCTTTACCAGGTTTCTTTCTACCGTACCTTGTGACGACAGACACATTTATCCTCTACGCTTTAATCGGTGGCGCCGCGCTGTGGGTCATGACTGATGCTGCCCAAAACCAGAGTGCATCACGTTGGTTAGTGGCTGGTTTGTTGATAGGGCTTGGTCATCTGACTCGAGCCGACGGGTTTCTTTTGCTGGTACCGGCGATGAGCGCTTTGCTGTGGATTGAGCATGGGAAGAGGAGTGCTTTCATATTCCTTATGATTGGATACTTGTTGCCGATAGTGCCTTGGTTTGCAAGGAATTTGATCGTCACTGGTAGCGCCCTCCCCCCTGGGACTGGGGCCGCGCTCTGGTTGCGTTCTTACGACGAATTATTCTCCTATCCGGCTGATATTCTGACCCCTGCTCGCTGGTTGAGCTCCGGTTTTCTCTCGATCTTCAAAGCACGGTTTCAAGCTTTAGGGATCAATATCCAACGACTAATCGGAGAAAATGGCATTGTTTTCTTGGGTCCTTTTATGGCCTTAGGAGCTCATCGTCTCTGGAAGCAGCCGCTCGTCCGACTGGCGACAATCTACCTCGTGCTGCTGCTAGGTGTGATGAGTTTTATTTTTCCGTATGCCGGTTCCTACGGGGGCTTCTTTCACTCCAGCGCAGCACTAATGCCGATCTTGTTTGTCCTGGCACCGGTTGGTCTTGATACTGCTATCGCATGGGGGGCGCAGAAAAGAGGTTGGAACCTCCGGGAAGCAAAGGTAATTTTCGGAGCCGGTGTAGTGGTACTAGTGGGTATCTTAACTGTCGGTCTAGTTTGGACTAGGGTTATTGGTCCAGCGCCAAGAGAACCACGATGGGCTTACTCCCTGCGTACATATCAGGAAGTTGGGGAGCTTCTATGCCAGTTAGAAGAAGCTCCCGGTGTGGTGGCAATTAACAATCCTCCAGGATTCTACCTGGCAACCAGCATGGAATCAGTGGTCATCCCCAATGGACCGATAGAGACGTTACGCCAAGTAGTTGAGCGCTACAGTGTGGATTGGGTGGTTCTCGATGCCAATCGGCCAGTCGATTTGGCGGCGTTGTACAATGCACCTGAAACAGCACCTTGGCTTGAGTTAGCTGACACTCTGCAAGACTCACAAGGTCGAGACATCTATCTGTTGAAGGTTTCCCTGGAGATATCCCAGCCATGAAGTGGGTAGGGTTGGATACGTTTAGGACACGAGTGCTTCTGTTCATCGCACTGACTTGTCTGTCTGTTGGGGGCTTCTTATGGGTCAGCGTGGACACATATGGTTTAGGCTTCCCATTAGACGATGCATGGATCCACCAAACCTACGCTCGTAATCTGGCAGAGCGAGGCGAATGGGCGTTTGTGCCCGGTCAACTAAGTGCTGGGTCGACTGCACCGCTTTGGACTGGAATACTAACCTTAGGAAATTTATTGGGTGTCGAGACCAAAGTATGGAGCTATTTCCTCGGGGGG
>Ga0114930_10002640_pt1 | contig 16114 bp, 15 predicted proteins | sample AnhtaG_FD_87300 | JGI IMG/M metagenome (GOLD analysis project Ga0114930, IMG submission 87300) | Deep subsurface microbial communities from Anholt, Denmark to uncover new lineages of life (NeLLi) - Anholt_01485 metaG | ecosystem: Environmental > Aquatic > Marine > Oceanic > Sediment | place... | reverse complement strand
CATTCCTATCCACCTTGCTCTTGAAGATCTTTTCTCCATCAATGCCCCGGCCCATAACATGATGTAACGCTCCAGGTGCATCTAGTCTTGTTTGTCTCGGCATGATAACTGATTATGCCTTTTGCTTCCCTTTGTGAAGTCGTTTTAGAACCAACGTCCCCTTTTTCAGGCAGAGATAGAGCTGTCCCTTTTCAGATTTGTCAAAACAAAGGGTCTGAGCCCCATCCTAGCAGTTTATGCTAAACACTGCGAACGGACTGAATGCGGATGAAAAACTCTATTGCTTTTTGAAAGCCTTACTGCCAATTCCAAAAAGAAGAATCCCCGCTCCAAGCAGAAGTAAAGTCACTGGGCAGGGCAAAGGCCAGCCAAATAATGGGTTGGGTCTTCCAGTAAATATCAATATTGAGTCATAGATTAACAACGCACCAGCTATTATCAAAAGCCATTTCGATACAGTTAACATGGTTTGCCTCCTTTTGCTATAATTACATATTTATCAAATGCATAACGACTGAATTAAGCCGCGCATTATTGCGTCGGTTTGAATGAATTGTTAGCTTTCTTTATTTCCTTAGTGCGCACTCTTATCTCTCCCTGTTTCTCTCGATGCCTTCCTGTCTTGCCTTCGTAGAACTTTCTGATTATTTCTAAGTCCTTTTCGATATTGCCAGAGGGAAAAAGGGAATATCCGACACCTAGCTTCTTTTCCCTGTAGTCAATATAACCAAGCGCGATCGGAACGGTTGCATCTAATGCAATATAGTAAAATCCTGTTTTCCAATATAATGTTTTCGATCGACTGCCTTCAGGCGTAATGGCTAGAATCATATTCTCCTCGGTATTAAAAAGTTCTACCATTTGTTTTATAAAACTAGACCGAATTCTTCTATCTACCGGAATTCCACCAATCCACTTGACCATCAGTCCTGTCGGTCCTCTGAAGATAGTATCTTTCCCCACCCAGCGAAAACGCAATCCCATTGCCAACATTCCAAGAATGCCAAGAGGAAAATCCCAATTACTCGTATGCGGAGCTCCTACAAGCACATATTTCTCTTTAAGGGGTAGATCCTTCTCTACCGTCCAGCCAAACATTCGTAAGACAAATTTCGAAAGCACTCTTAGCATTTGCTGTTTCTTGTTATCGAAAGCTCCTCCCTATCCCGATTAGCTTTCCCCCGAAGTGATTGTTTTCAAAAAGCCAAGCACCATTTCTTTCATGACTCCTTTACACCGTCGTGCCTATTGCCCAGGTAACGCTTGAAGGCCGCGTATGCTTTACAACTCAGCTGAACATTGTTCCTGTATGAGAGATTGCCCACCAGACTGATCAGCGGCTGGCGGCGTCCCCACAGGTTGCCCCAAACCCGGCGCAGAATGCGCGGCATGGAATAGAAAGTCCGGTCGCAGGAGAGCATCTCGTCACTGATACCATCCAGAGACAGATGCTTATACCGGGCCACCGGGAAGGTCAGTGTGTAGTATTTCCAGTCTTCCGGGAACGTATCGAGAGCGATGCGGCCCTCCGCTTTCATCTGGTTCCACAGGCGCGTGCCGGGCAAGGGCGTCAGAAACAGCGCGTTGAGATTGTCCACGCCGTACTGGCTGGCTGCCTCGGCGATGCGTTTTCCGATGCCCGGTTCATCTACGTCCAAACCGATGATAAAGGAACCCACGACCAGCATTCCGTGCCGTTGGATGCGCCGCACAGAGGCCCGAAAGTCCCGGCCCTTCAGAAAATTGAACTTCTTGCTGACTTCCCGAAGCCCCTCCGGCGTCGGCGACTCGAAGCCGATGAAGACGCCCCGGCAGCCCGCCTTCGCGGCCAACGCCAGGAGTTCCTCGTCATCGGCGAAGTTGATCGTGGTTTGGGCGACCCATTCTTTTTTCAGTTTCGCCTGTACCATGGCGCGAAACAGGTCCTTGGCGCGGGCGATATGTTCAGGACGCGTGCCCACGAGGTTGTCGTCCACCACCAGAACGCGTTTCTCGCGGATCAGCCGAAATTCCCGAACGACGTCCCCAATGGATCGCATCCGGTAGTGGGCCCCGTTGAACGCTGTCACACTGCAGAAGCTACAGTTCAAGGGACAGCCGCGCGTGGTCTGAATGGCTCCGAAGACATATCCTGTAGCCAACAAATCATGACGAGCGGCTGGGATATCGCTCATCTCGGCGAGCCCTCCGTCATACCGGCGTTTCAGGCAGCCGTGCCGAGCGTCCTCCAGCACCTGAGGCCAGATGCCCTCGCCTTCCCCCGTGACAACCGAGTCCACACGCTCCATGACTTCGTCCATGCACATGGTTGCGTGAATGCCGCCCATGACGACGGGCACGCACAGACGCCGGAAGTGAGCAGCCACTTCATAGGCCCGGTTCGCCTGCGAGGTGAAAGCAGTGATGCCCACCAGGTCCGGCAGAGGCATCGACGGATAGTCCGGCGCGCCGAAGTTCTCGTCAACGATCGCGATTTCCCACTCCGGCGGGGTCAGGCCCGCAAGAACCATAAGGCTGAGCGGTTTCCACACCCGGTAACGGTTCCAGCGGCTTTCCCTGACTCTGACGATGCTGACGAGCGGGTTGGAAGGATTGATCAGATATAGTCGCATAGCTTATATTCGCTCATAGCTGCGGATTTACTTGTCTCCAGCTTTTGCTCACTGCTGTTTTTATGCATGGATTGTCGTAATTCCTATTCATTGGCCTAATGGGGCGCTCACCTGCAACGAAAGCTTTCGCTGTCAGGTGAAGCGCGATGTTAGGGGCGTTTTCTTTTTCGTCTATAATTACGGCGCGGTTCACGTATTTTTAGCAAAGCCGCTTCAAGGTCTCCTCGCTTCAGGTTGTCTTTTACAATTTCCGAAATTATCTCGCTGTTAAAATCAAATAATCCAAGGAAATGGTACAATGCACATTTATAGATAAGAATAAGGCAAAAGGGGTCAGAGTTGTTTTTCGCTATCCTTTCTTGGCCTGCCTCTCGAACGAAAGATTATATCCCGTGATAAAATGTTAGATATCCTGTTAAAGAAATTCTGATCCCCTATAAGGCCTCCCCTCTGCGTCATGCGCCTTATTGTTGACCATTCCCCGTCCGGAATAGCTTCTTTTATCCATTTCTGGTAAAGCCTTTGCCTCTCAGAAGGTCTATTCCCGAAAGCCCTGTATACGGGGTCTTCGGTGAGAAGTTTATTGGGCTTTCCTTCTGCCCTAAAACTATAACTGCTTGAGGGGTATTGGGAAGAATCTTTGACTATCTTTGCCCTGACAGGATTCAACTCAATATAACGACAACAAGCAAGCAAATAACTCTCTTTACTGACTACACTGCTTTTATATCTTCCCTCCCACAGCGTGCCTGTCCTTTTATAAGTAGAATTGATATATCCAACATATCTTCTTCCCAAGGATTGTATCATCCTTTTTATTCCGTCTTTTCTCCCAGGTTCGGCGAGAAGATGAACATGATTTGTCATCAGGCAATAGGAATATAGTAAACAACCTGTGTCCTCTTTTACATCGAAGAGACAGTCAATAAATAAGTGCCGGTCTTTTTCAGTATAAAAGATGGCACTCCTGTTGTTACCTCTTATGATAAGGTGGTGAGGATAACCTGCAACAACGAGCCTGGGCTGTCTCGGCATATATTATCTGTATTAAGCAGCATAGTGTATGTCAAGAAACTAACTCTGAGCCCTTTTTTTAGACTATCGTGACGATGTCTAGATCAGCTGATCTAGTGAAGTTCCCTGCTTGTGGTACCTGTTGCATAATCTGAATAGGCTTTTGTTGTATCGGCTCGCCGATTGATAAAAACTCAGCATCAGCAGGGAAGAGTTCAGATTTGATCTCGTTAACTAGACCATAATCTTTCGCCTCGTTCGGATTCAGAGTTTTTCTGTCATGCATGTCTTTTTCAATGACGTCTGAACCTTTGCCCGTATTGTCAGCAATTACACGGGCAATGTTCTTCTGATCGATTTGCACGGATTTCAGGTGTTCGTGAATCTGAAATTCATCAAAGCTTGCTTGGCCCTGGAAACTCATCTTCACGCCATGAATTAAGAATCTGGCATGAGGAACACAGAAACGTTTGGAACCAGCACAATACATAACAACTCCTATAGAATCAACGCTTCCGAAATTGTACGTGTGGACCTCGATAGGAGCTCCCTTGAGAAAGTTGTAAACCGATAGGCCGTGAAACACCGAGCCACCAGGAGAAGAAAGGAGCAAGTTAAGGCGTTCATATTTATCGTGGATTTTCTTGTCCACGATTTTCATCAAGTGATCAATAGTTACTGGTATGACTGGCGCCATGAATCGAACATATACTTCCTTCATAATTTTCCCCTTTTTCTGATTATCGAACGATGAGCTCACCGGCAGTGAAGCCGCAAGGCTTTCGCTGTCAGGTGAAGCGCATGGTTCGGCAAAAATAATTTGCTTAGTTTATGACATGGTCATTCTAATAAACAAACCAGTCACATATAAAAATGATTCCGTCTCTGGCCTTGTTGGCACTTGCGTAGCCTTACCTTCTTCAGCGGCATGACGAAACTCATTTGCATACTTAATATATTCCTTGAGAATTGCCTTATATCCCTCCGAGGCTTTAATTTTCTTTAGAAACGCTTCTCTGTTTGCGGATAAATCCTTTTTAGGCCTTCCTGTTACGATTTTAGCCAAAGCCTCAACTGACTCATAGAGATCGGTTATTACATCAGAGAGTAATTTTGGGTTCTGTTTTGAATTAAGATAGTGCTCAAGTGCCTTTGAGTAGGGCTTCAAAACACTCCTGTACCCCTTTTGCCGTAACCACGCCAATGGTTGATTAACTAATGCTTCATCTAACTCTTTTGCGCCTGAAGGGTAGAATCTGCCTTCAATCCAGGTGACGCCTAGATCAAGCTCAGCCTGGTTTAGAATTGTTTCGATGTAAGTGGAAAGTCGCCAAGACTTCGTATACTTTGAGCCCGGCTCATCCTCCTCTTGAACATGTAAATAAATCACCTCAAGAGCTTGCAGACACTTCACGAAATCATTGCTTACGAAGTCAGAGAAATCCTGATAGCTTCCTCGCCACTCCTCACCGAAATTGTTTGCCACATTTCTGACATACCACCATTTTTTACCTTTAAGCTTCTCGTCCATTACAAAGAACGCATGGAATATTTGATTTTTCACACGATTTATAAATCGGCGTTGGGCTTCGGGAAGGCCTACATCGATATTGAATCGCCTGTGAAAAGGATGGGGCTGGCTAGATTTTTTTCTTTTTCGCATTGGTTGAATTCCCTAATCACATCTGCCGAACGTAGAAGTCACCAGCCGGTGTGAAGCGCAGCGAAACACCGGTCGGGTGGACTGGCAGGTTGTGTGCTTGTTACCTTTTTCATTCTATGCTTTTCTTTATTGGCTCAGTTCTAATGAATTCGACAAACCTTGCAGCGAAATCGGTGTAACACATTTCAGTTGCGAAACCACCGCCAGGCATTTGTCTGCCGCTAACTGGGTCTTTGCGCCATTCACCAGTCCTACTGAATAAGCCTTGGCTTTCCATTTCACTTATAGATGATGTTACGAGGTAGGGGTCGTATTTTTCGCTGAGATTCTCAGCAATGGAACTTGGATCTACTAAAGGATAGGCGCTAATTGCGTCAGGTTGTCGCCCTGGTCCTCTGACTTGCTTTATAAGCATATTATGCATCTCGGCCAGTATCATTAAGGAAGCTCTCGAAAGATGGCGCAAAATATCTACAAACTTTAGTTTTTCGAGTTCTGTTGTTGTTTTGCTCTTTATACCGTTTACAAGTGCATTTATAAATAGTTCTTGCTTATCTTCTAATTGTGCGTCAAATGCGGCATCGAAAACTTTCCTGGCAAACTGTTGACCTTCTTCAGTGTGCAAATATTCATCCTGAAAAAAACCTTCAAAATTATCTATTCTCTCAGATAGATGCTTAATAACCTTTCGGACATTTCTGTCAAAAGCTGAACGATTATAAGCATCCCAACCAGAAATTGCTTGACCAAGGCCAGGGACAAGAGAGAGGGCAGATTTTGCGGTGGCCGATAGCCCTGCTAATAGGTCTTCTTCTCTTTCAGTTAATTCCATAGTAATACCTCATGTGGAATAAGCGCCCATATTTATGGCACACAACGAAAAAAAAGGGGTCAAGTCTCCGTTTGACTCTTAGACACCATTGCCTCTAGTTTTTGAAAGACCTTAAAAATTACCGAGGAATGAGTAGTGAATGAGAGCGAGAATGCTGCTTCAAACTCTGCGTCATGAGCGGAAATTAAGATGTAGTTTCGCTTGAGCTGTTGAGTGGAGGACCGAATCAGCCAGTAATGAGATGATTTTTACCATACTTTTCCAGTATCGGCAAGAGGGAATGACCCCTCGGCAGAGCCCCAAGGAAATTCGAACAAGATATGAACTAACTTCCACCCTTCACCTACCTATCTCCCGGCTGAGGCTTTTGACCTCATTCATAATCTCCTCGCTGTCAAGGGTGGTGAAGCGTCTCTCCCTGTACACTATCTTGCCATTGATGATGACATCCCTGACATCGCCTCCAGTAGCAGAATATACGAGCTGGGAGTAGGGATTATACATGGGTGTCATATGGGGGGTGTTTGCATCAACAATAATGATGTCGGCCTTTTTTCCTGCCTGAATGGTTCCAATGTTGTCTTCTAAACCGATGACCCTGGCGCCTCCGATAGTGGCCATCTTAAGCACAGTCCTGGCGTCAAGGAGGGTTGGATCAAGGTTGGCGACCTTTGCCAGTTTTGCAGCGGTATCCATCTCAGCAAAGAGATCGAGGTTGTTGTTAGAGGCGCAGCCATCCGTTCCGAGGCCTACTGTTACGCCTTTTTCCAGCATCCTACCTATTGCTGCTACACCGCAGCCAAGCTTCATGTTGCTTTCAGGGCAATGGGCGATCTTTACATGCCTCTCTGCCAAGAGATCTATCTCCTCTTCATTCAGGTGAATGGCATGGGCAGCAATTACATTGCTATGTAAAAGCCCCAGGTCATCCAGATAAAAGACGGGCCTTAAGCCTGTCCGTTTCCTGATCTCCGTCAGTTCTTCCCGTGTTTCAGATAGGTGTATTTGTAAAGGGGAGTCGAATCTGGTGGAGATCTCATGTGCCTGCTGCAATGTTTTTTCAGCACACGTAAGGGGGCTGTGACAGAAGAGGCCAGGTGTAATGAGATCGGAGAGATCAATCCATCTCTCCATGAAGGCCAGGGCCACATCCACATTCTTTTTGGGATCAGGTACACCGGGGGCAGGAAAATCAATAACACCCTGGGCCACGAGGGCCCGCATCCCTGCCTTATCTGCTGCCTTGACGATCGCATCAGCAAGGAAATAACCATCAACAGAGGTGGTAGTGCCTGATGCAATCATCTCCAAACATGCGAGAAGCGATGCCCAGTAAACGGTATCCGGGTTGATATGTTTTGCCTCTGCCGGAAATATGTGCTCAAAAAGCCAGCTCTTGAGCGGGAGATCATCGGCCATACCCCTGAAGAGAGTCATGGGAGAATGACCATGGCTGTTTATCAGGCCAGGTAAGATAATGGCACCCTCGGCATTGATAAGTTCACCTGTTTCAGGCAGGGGAGTGTTTTGGCGGTCAGAAACCGCCTCAATTCTGTCACCAGAAATGATTACCCTGGCATTATGGGTAGGTTCTTCCCCCTCAACCATGGTCAAGAGGGTGCCCCCTTCTATTATGATGTCGAACTTTTTTTTGCTTCTCACCATTCCTTTGTTTCTCACCACAGAGACACACAGGACACTGAGCATTCATTGTTTTTCAATGCCGAGAGATATTGGCATTGAAAAACTTCACTCCCCTGTGGGGAATAGAGGACCCCTGCTTCTATGTGGTGAATTATGAACAGTCACCCATGCGTTCTCGCACGACTCGAGTTTGGACCTAAGAGAATAAGCATATTTGTTAATTGATTTTACTATATTGAATTTTATTTATAAAATAACATAAAAAACCATTTAATACTAACCTGCCATGAGTTGATTGAAGATCACACAGTGAAGCGTGAAAATAATCTCGATGAGGGCCCACACACAATGTCAAATGACAAAGCTCAAAGTTCAAATGAATGTCAAATTTCAAATCTTTGAATTCTAGGCACCTGCCCTATGGAATAAGATATATAAATAGTTAACAACAAACTTGCTTAGATTTGTTTGAAATGGACGAACATCTACATAGTGGACCTTTTATTCCACAGGGTAAAGATTTCGTTTGGCATTTGAACTTACGAAGTTGCTAACCGCCGCCATGGCCTGAGGGACACAATCAAAGATAAAAATAACCCAGTTTGGGTAGTCCTTTAATATAAAAGGATTATGGCCTTGAAGATTAAAGCGCATGAGACAGTAGATAGCTTTTTGAATGGGCGATTGAGGATTATCCAGTCTCGGCAGGGATATAGATTCTCCATTGATGCACTGCTCCTGGCCGAATTTGTCTCCACGAAGAGCGGGGATTGCGTTGTTGATCTCGGTGCTGGCTGTGGGATCATCTCCCTGCTCCTGGCTGCAAAAAGGGAGGTGGGTTTTATCTTCGGCCTTGAGCTGCAGGAGGAGTTGGCCTCCCAGGCCAAGAGGAATATCGTGCTTAATAGGCTTGAAAAGAAGATCGCGATCATCCAGGGAGATCTGAGACAGCTGCCCCTGGCCCCCGGATGTGGCCATGCCGTTGTATGCAATCCGCCCTACAGGCGAGAAAAAAGTGGACGGCTTAATCCTGATCCCGGCAAGGCCATTGCCAGGCATGAGATAGCAGCGAGTTTAGATGATATCCTGGCTGCAGGCAGGATACTGCTTAAACCAGGTGGTAGATTGGCCCTGATTTATCCGGCAAATAGGTTAGCGGAGATTTTTGCAAAGATGAGAATCCAGGAGATAGAGCCCAAAAGGCTCCAGATCATCTTCCCGGATTCTGCCTCTCATGCCAAGCTTGCGATGATTGAAGGAAGACTGAATGAAAAATCCGGTGTAAAGATCCTTCCGCCCATCTTTGGGCAAGGGGGTTTTTCAATAACGTAGGTTGTCTGTTGTTAGTAGTCCGTGGCAAAACAAAATGACTTTTTACCCGCTCACTTAGCTGATCCCGGTCTTTACGAAGTAAATCAACAATGAACTACGAAAACTATCAACGGATATTGCCCTTCTTTGCTGCTACCATCATGATTTTGCGCAAGGATGAGCGGAGCTCCTTGTCCTTGATCCGGGCCAGGATTTCCTCCATTTCCTTTCGTCTCCCTGGGCCAAGATCCTGATCATTCTCTTGCCTGGATTTTTTTTTGTCTATCTGTATCCTATCCTGAGGTGTACCTACCCTGAAGCGTATCTTCTTTATAGCCTGCCTTTGAAGCTTGCTATTAATCCTTTCCTTTATTACTTGAGTCATGAACTCCAGCTCCTGAAGCCATATGCTATCAGTAACCTTGACCCACAATACCCCTTTTTTGATGGAGGAAGGCCGGGCATGTTTTGCAATCTTTTTGCCGACAACACCATCCCAGAGCTCCCAGATCCCTATATCATCAAGATTTATGGGCACGGCAGAGGTTGTAAAGATGCTGTCTATTACCTCTTTTATGTGGGTACATGACTTTGTATCCTGTCTCATGTATTTATCCATACGATATTTTAAGACCAGAAAAATATCATCTATTTTATTGCTTGACACAACCCTTTTTTTCTATTAGCATTCTTTTATATAATTTTTATGAGAGGAGTCACGAATTATGCCGTGGGATTGGGACAAGCTGCAAAGGCAAAAGACGGACAGGGCCGGGAATCCACCCCAGATGGATGATATCCTTAGTAAATTCAGGGGGATATGGGGTAAATTTCCTGGATTCTCGCTTATCATCCTAATAATTGTTATCCTGATTATTGCACTCTCCTCCTTTTATACGATTAGCGTGAATGAGGTAGGTGTCATACAGAGGTTCGGCAAATATGTCAGAACGACCCCACCAGGACTCCATTTCAAACTCCCCCGGGGAATCGAAAAGTTAACAAAGGTACCGGTGAGACTTATCAAAAAAGAAGAATTCGGTCTGAGGACTCTAAGGGCCGGTGTGAGGACCCAGTATGCCAGGGAGAGCGCGTATCTTAATGAATCGCTCATGCTCACCGGTGATCTGAATGTGGCGGTGGTTCCATGGATCGTGCAGTACAGGATCAAGGATCCGTATAAGTATCTCTTCAAGGTCAGGGATGTGACATCTACCTTGAGGGATTTGACTGAGTCCACCATGAGACTGGTGGTGGGAGATAGAAGCATCAATGAGGTTATCAGCAAGAGGGAGGAGATTGCCGACCAGGCTCAGCTGCTCTTACAAAAGGAATTGGATGAGGCGGAAACCGGCTTAAATGTGGTCACCATTGAGATGAAGAGGACAAATGTGCCCGAGCCAGTTCAGGCATCCTGGAATGAGGTTAATCAGGCAATTCAAGAAAAGGAGAAGATGGTCTATCAGGCCAGGGAGGAATATAATAAGGCCATTCCAGCGGCTAAGGGTGACGCTGAAAAGACCATCAAGTCCGCTGAAGGGTATGCCCTTGACAGAGTCAACAGGGCCAAAGGCGATGCAGCCAGGTTTCTCGCCCTGTATGCCGAGTATTCAAAGGCAAAGGATGTAACCAGGAGAAGGCTCTATCTTGAGACCTTGAAGGATGTGTTTCCAAATTTGGGAAGCAAGTATATCATCGATGCGGACCAACAAAATGTCCTCCCTTTACTCAATTTAGGGATGGAGAAGGGGGCTGAGAAATGAGATTTAAAGGGATAATCTTTATTGTGATTATTATCATTATCTTTTTCCTCCTGGGGGCAGTATACGTCGTGGACGAAACTGAACAGGTGGTTGTTACCCAGTTTGGTAGGGCCATGGGCAAACCAAAAACGGATCCCGGCTTGTATTTTAAGATCCCTCTTATTCAGCAGGCAAACTATTTTCCAAAAAACCTCCTTGAATGGGACGGCGATCCCGGTCAGATTCCAACCCTGGACAAGACCTTTATATGGGTGGACACCTTTGCCCGGTGGAAGATCGTTGATCCACTGGAGTTTTTTGAGACCGTCAAAAATGTGTACGGCGCCCTTGGCAGGCTGGATGAGATTATAGATCCGGCAGTAAGGAACTTTGTTACCTCCTACTCCTTGATTGAGACCGTGAGGATGACCAACAGGGAACTGGATACCTTTGAGGCGGGAATAGATAAGGTACAGGAAATAAGTCCCCTGGGTGAGGTCAAAACAGGCAGGGCCAAAATTACCAAAGGCATCATGGCACAGGCACAGCCAAAGTTGGCCAAATTCGGTATAGAGCTGGTAGATGTTAAGATAAAGAGATTAAATTATGTAGAGCAGGTAGAGAAATCGGTCTATGGCAGGATGGTTGCGGAGAGAAAGCAGATAGCTGAGAAGTTTCGATCTGAGGGCAGAGGAGAGGCGAGGAAGATAGAGGGTGATACGGAAAGGGAGATGAAAAGGATTACATCCGAGGCATACAGAACGGCACAGGGGGTAAAGGGGAAGGCAGATGCGGAGTCCACAACGATCTATGCCCAGGCCTATGGACGAGATCCTGATTTTTACTCCTTTATTAATACACTGGATATCTATAAAAACACCCTGGGCAAAGACAGCACCCTCCTGCTTTCAACCGACTCAGAGTTTTTTAAATATATGAAAGGTTACATGGGAGAGAGATAAAGGGCTGAAGTAAGCTATCAGTTAAGGCGCAGATCAACTACTACCAGTTGAATCGACTCTATTCCCTGCCATGTATTGGTCCCCACATGAAAGAGTATATCCACTGATTTCCCCTCCAGAGGACGGGATGCCGCTTTACCGAATGCTATGCAATCAAAGGTGATCCCCTTTTCCTTCAGCTTCAGTTTTAGATGATCTCTTCCCACCACCCTTGAGGAGATAACCTTCAAAGGACCAGCCCAGAAGATAGGCGGGGGATTCCCGTGACCAAAGGGCAGTAACATATCAATCTCCTTGAGTGTCTGGGGATCGATAGATTCGAGACTCAGTTTGGCATCAACCTCTATTTTCGGTATCATATCCTTTGGATCTATTCTCTTCCTGGCGAGCTCCTCGAACTTATCAGAAAACTCACCTATCCTTTGAGTCTCAAGGCTAACCCCTGCTGCATGGCCATGACCCCCGAATTGCCTTAAGAGGTCACTGAGGTCAGAAAGGGCCTGATACAGATCAAAGCCGTCTATGCTTCTGCCTGACCCCCTCAGCAGGTCTCCTTCAAGTGCAAGGATCAAGGTGGGGCGATAGTACTCCTCTACAATCTTTGAGGCCACGATACCCACTACTCCCCGATGCCACCTAGGGTCAAAGAGCACTATTGTTCGACGTCCTTCTATGTCCTCCATCCTCTCGATCTTTTCCCTTGTCTCTGAGACAATTCTATTTTCTATTACCTGGCGCTGCGCATTAAGGGAGTCCATCTGATCGGCAATCAAGGAGGCCTCCGCTTCATTATCTGTTGTAAGCAGATGAACCGACCTGGTTGCCGATCCCAATCTCCCCATGGCGTTCAGCCTTGGGGCCAGCTTAAAGCTTATGTCATCAGTAGCTATTATCTGATCCTTCCGTATGCCTGACACCCTTAGTAGTGCCTTGATTCCAGGTCTCTGGCTATCCATCAACACCTTAAGGCCGCTTTTTACCACTATCCTGTTTTCCTCGGTTAAAGGCACTATGTCAGCAACTGTGCCAAGCGCAACAAGGTCAAGGCAGGATCTCAAATCAGGTTCACACGTGCCTTTAAAGAAGCCTGCCTCCCTCAAGTGTGACCTTATAGCTATAGCTAAATAGAAGGCCAGGCCCACCCCGGAGAGTTCCCGAAAGGGGAAAAGGGAGTCAGGTCTCAATGGGTCAATCGTGGGGCAGATTGGTTCAAAATCCGGTGGAATCTTATGGTGGTCTGTTACAATGACCTCCATCCCTAGTCTTTTAGCCAGGGTAATCTCTGACAGGGCATTGATACCGCAGTCAACGGTAATGATGAGCCCTGTGTTAGCTGCAGCTATCTGTCTTACTGCCTTTTCATTGAGGCTGTAGCCCTCTTCAAGTCTATGTGGGATATAGAAGGAAATCGGTATACCCAATTTGGAGAAAAAATCGACCAATAGAGATGTAGCAGTGAGCCCGTCTGCATCGTAATCACCGTAAATTGTGATTCTCTTCTTCTCTACGATAAAATTGGCTATAAGCTCAACTGCCCTGTCCATATCCTTGAGAAGGAATGGGTCCCTCAGGGCTCCGAGTCTTGGTGAAAGGAAAGATTGGGCTGAATCAGGAGAGGATACGTTTCTCTGTATCAGGAGGGAGGCAAGCAGTTTTGATATCCCCACCTTTCCGGCCAGCTGTACAGCAGAGGGGAGATCATCCTTTATGTGCCAGATCGTATCCCTACTATTTAACACCTGCTACCGCCTGCGCCACGTTATAGCAAAAACCGCCCATCTTCTCAAAGGCATTGAGGATATCAATAAAGATCATACCTCTCTCTATCTCGCATGTCCCCTCGACTAACCGATTATGGTGTCTCAATCTCATCTCCTCGGTCATCCGGTTTATGCTATTTACCGCTTTTGCTGCCTTTGGCATTATCTTGCCATTTTCCTCTTTGATCCCTTCGATAACAAGGGCAAGGAATTTCCTTGCCTCAGAGGATAATACCTCGTAGTCTTCGATTGCCTGTTGCGAGAAGTAGAACTTGTCTGCAATCGCTGTCTCGATCGCCTCGGCGATATCCTCCATCTCATCGCCAATCCTCTCAATATTGTTGGTCATCCTCATAAGGGAGGTTATTTCCTTTGATTCCTCAACAATGATATTCTGTTGCATAACGTTTACAAGGAAATCTATGATCTCCTTTTGAAGATTATCCAGAACATCTTCTCTATCCTTCCATTTGGCCAATTTCTTTGAATTTTTTATTTTAAGAGAGCCAATTACCTCATCAAACATAGTTTGAGCCTCATCTCCCATCCTTATGATCTCCTGCCGTGTCTGTACCAATGCAACTTCTGGGGAGTCAAGATAACGCCTGTCTAAATATTTTATATGATATATCTCATCAAGGTGCTCATCTTTTCCGCGAGGGGTTAGCCAGATGGCGATTTTAACCAGATAAGGCAAGATAAAGAGGAAAAGAATTGCATTTATTACATTGAAGAGGGTATGGGCGTTGGCAATATGCCTGGAAATAAATGGTTTCTCACTCCCAACAATTAGGTCAGGACTCCCAACAGATAGAAGATTGGTAGTCAGATAGACGACAGCATTAACAAAATAGGGGAAGATTAAAATTATCAAGACGACACCAAAAACATTAAAGAGGCTATGGGCCATAGCTGTCCGCCTGGCATTGAGATTTGAGCCTATACATGCCAGTTGTGCTGTTATGGTGGTACCGATATTTTCACCAAAAATCAGAGCCACACTTCCCTCAAAGTTAATTAATCCCTGACTGGCCAGGGCCATGGTTATGCCAACCGTGGCGCTGGAACTCTGTACAGCCATAGTCAGAACTGTACCAACCAAGACACAGAGAAGGATCTCATTAAGGTCTTGGGCCTGGAATCTTGTTAAGAATGCAATAAAGGCAGGCTCATGTTTTAGGGGAGCAAGCCCGGCTTTCATGGTGGCCAATCCAAAGAAAAGTATACCAAAGCCAAGCAAGACCTCTCCCCATTGCTGCCATCTTTTTGATGCAAAAAAGAATTTTAATAACACACCGACGGCAATGACCGGTAGGGCATAATTACTTATGTTAAAGGCTATCAACTGGGCCGTCACCGTGGTGCCGATATTGGCCCCCAGGACAACCCCAACCGCCTGGGTGAGGTTCATGAGACCGGCATCAACAAAACCAACCAGCATAACGCTGGTTGCGCTTGAACTTTGAATCATTGCGGTGACTACCGTCCCGGTAGTACATGCTATTATCCTGTTTGAGGATACAGCACTCAAAACGGTGCGCAATTTCTTGCCTGCGACCTTCTTGAGCCCGTCGGACATGATCCTCATCCCGAATATAAACAGGCCCACGCCTCCCAGGGTCTGAAAGATTATTGCCTGCATCAAAGCCTAATTTTTTTGTGTATTAAGAATGATCTTTTATAGACGATAAGGGGGATAAAGCTCTAGGTCTATCACCACAACTATTTAATATTATTGAATTTTTGATTTACCACTGCTTATTTCTGGCGAATCTTATAGCACTTAACAGTGGATCGTCAAGTTTTAATATTCGATTTTCCAATGTGATTGTGAAAAAATTTTTATCTAAGGGGAAAGGGATATCCTGAGGTCTTTCATGAGGGTGTGGCAGTCTTGGCAGGGATTCATAATTTAGTCTCTTGGTTTGAGTTCCCTTATGACGGAGTCTTCAAACACCTCTTTGAGTCCCTGATATTGTCTCAAGAACTCCATGAATGTATCTAAGGACTCGCTTTTAATGACAACCCCGCCACAGTTAGGGCAACGAAAAGCCCCCCTTGGTTCATTGAATGAATTGAGAAACGTGCGACTATCTATGGTAAAGATAGCTTCACATCCCTTATGTCTGATTACAAACCAGCGGGTCTCCTCTCGTTTCTCTTCCATTGCAGACCCCTTTCTAAAAAAGGTTACCAGATCAATTTCCTAGACTTCCTCATGTTCTTTGAAGACTGAATACGAAAGACAAGTATCCCCCTGCAGGGACTCTATGCAATATATTGAGCGAAATACCGAAGATCCCATAACGAGCGGAGGCGGCGAGCTTGCCGGACCCAGACCGCTCCACCCAGCACTTACGCCAATTTATCTTTCTTAAAAAACGGCCTAAACAGATCAATCGGGATTGGAAAGAGGGTGGTTGAGTTGCTCTCAGCTGAAACCTCCCTCACGGTCTGAAGATACCGCAGCTGAAGGGCATAGGGAAAGTCCTGTATCTTGGCGGCTGCCTCTGCCAACTTGCCGGCGGCCTGAAACTCACCCTCGGCATTGATGACCTTTGCCCTCCTCTCCCT
>Ga0114930_10002638_pt1 | contig 16119 bp, 18 predicted proteins | sample AnhtaG_FD_87300 | JGI IMG/M metagenome (GOLD analysis project Ga0114930, IMG submission 87300) | Deep subsurface microbial communities from Anholt, Denmark to uncover new lineages of life (NeLLi) - Anholt_01485 metaG | ecosystem: Environmental > Aquatic > Marine > Oceanic > Sediment | place... | reverse complement strand
GAGGATTCGAAAGTATTTCTATCTCTTGGCCCTGATAGGATTAGATATTCTCGTCCTATTTTTTATCTATTATACATCTGGTTTAGGTGGTAGGTTGAATTGGTTCTTAGAAACAGGTTTCAATCGGCTTACTCTACATTTCTTTCCCCTGATATTGTTCCAAACGGTACTTGTGATATCCGATGATATGCGAAGACGAGGATCCTAAGCTGGCACCCTTGACAAAAAATAAAAATATTATAATATAATTTTAATATTTAGAACATTCTAAAGAAAGCTGGAGAACCAGGATCTACTATGAATGAAGATCTAATCAAAGCTTGTGACAACTTCATTGAGGGTATCGGTCACCTGGTATCAACCGTGGGCCTGAGCAGGGTCATAGGACAGCTATATGCTATGCTTTTTTTCAGCAATGAACCTCTCTGTCTCGATGACATGGCAGAAAGGCTGAAGATAAGCAAAGGCAATGCCAGCGTCAATATCAGGGGACTGGAAAAATTGGTAGTAGTAAAGAAGGTCTGGGTTAAAGGGAGTAGGAGGGATTTTTACGAAGCAGAACTCGATTTAGAGAAGTTAATAAAAAGTGGAATTGTTGCCGCAGCAAAGAGAAGAATGGATATGATTCTGGAGACAGTTGTTAGGACTGAGAATCTGATAAAAAAGGCGAAAGGAATGAATGAGGAGGAAAAGAAAACAGCAGAATTGTATCTCAAGAGATCACAAAGTGTGAAGGAAATTCATCGGTTTGCCCAGGAGATGCTAGATAATTTGTTTGGGAGTAAATAAAGTTGGGAATACAAAAGGTTAGGCAGAGAATACTGAAAAATAGAGGTAAAAGGGAGCACAAAGAGAAAAAATGAAAGCATTAGTTACTGGAGCAGGTGGATTCATTGGCTCACATCTGTGTGAGGCATTAATTGAAAAAGCCTATAGGGGAAAAGGGTCTTTTTGCCCGTACCCCAAACAAAAAGCAATTTGGCAACAATATGCTCGGAGGAAATGGGATTTAATTCATAGGAGGAATTGAACGTGAAGGTCTTTGTGACCGGTGTTGCGGGTTATATAGGCTCTACACTATCTAAGATGCTACTATCAGAAGGTTATCAGGTTGCCGGAATAGATAAACTGTTATTTGGCGGGAAGAGTTTATTAGGATTACTTCAAAGCAACAACTTTAGGTTTATCAAAGAGGATCTTCACAACACTTCCGCTTATGAAAGTCTTATAGATTCCAAAACAGCAATAGTGCATCTAGCCGCCATTGTTGGTGAGCCTGCAAGTAGAAAAATGCCTGAAGAGACCATGAAAACAAATTTGGAAGCAACTAGAAAAATTATAGAACTTGCAATTAAAAAGAAGATTAGGAAGTTCGTTTTTGCGTCCACATGTAGCAATTACGGAAAAAACATAGGACAAAAACCTGCAACTGAACAATTCGAATTGAAACCGTTATCTCTTTACGCAAATACAAAAGTTCAAATAGAGAATTATTTGGCAAATGATGTAAAAGACGAATTAAATTGGACGATACTAAGAATTGCGACAGTTTATGGAATCTCCCCAAGACTAAGATTTGATTTAACAGTAAATGACTTTACTATGCACGCAATTATCGATAAAAAATTAGTGATATTCCTTCCAAAATCAAATAGACCTTATGTACATGTACAGGATGCTGCAAAGGCTGTGCAGTTAGTTTTGAACAATGTTGGATCGACTGCTCAAGAGGTTTTCAATGTGGGTTGTACAAAAGAAAACTACAGGAAAATGGATATAGTCAACAAGATAAAAAAGATTGTTGGAGATTTTGACCTGGAATATGTTGAACGAGGTAAAGACCTGAGAGATTATAAAGTCAGTTTTGAAAAGATAAAAAGAAAATTAAACTATAAAACGGCAAAAACTGTTTCTGATGGAATAAAGGAAGTAGCCTTTATCATTAAAAACAGGCTAATCACCGATTTTGACAACAAAGAATACTACAATTCTTAGAGATAGCATAAAATGAGAAAGGTTGAATTGGATGCTCCTAATCTGGGAGAATACGAGAAGCAGTATGTTAACAAATGTATTGATTTATCTTTTGTTTCAACTTTCGGTCCATTTGTATCAAAATTTGAAGATAAATTTGCAAAGTATGTTGGTGCCAAAAGAGCTGTTTCGGTGCAAAGTGGAACTGCGGCTCTTCATATAGCTCTTTATGAATTAGGCATTGGAAAGGATGATGAGGTAATCGTACCTACTCTTACGTTCATCGCTACTATAAATCCCATATTATATGTAGGAGCAAAACCTGTGATCGTCGATGTTGATCCGGAAACTTGGAATATTGATCCAGAAGAGATAAAAAAAGCCATTACGGATAAGACCAAGGCTATAATTCCCGTTCATCTTTACGGAAATTGCTGTGATATGGATTCGATAATCCAAATAGCTGAAGAATACGATCTTTATGTGATAGGAGATGCCACAGAAAGTCTCGGTGCAGCTTATAAAGGGAGGCAAACCGGCACTTTTGGAGATATGGGCTGTTTTAGCTTTAATGGGAATAAATTAATCACTACAGGCGGCGGCGGGATGGTTGTGACTAACGATGAACGGAAGACAGAGCATATCAAGTTTCTTGTTAACCAGGGAAGAGATGATTCAAAAGGCTACTACCATCCAGAAATGGGCTTTAATTACAGAATGACAAATATTGAGGCGGCCTTGGGTTTAGCTCAATTAAGGAGAATTGATGAATTCCTAAATAAAAAAAGAAGATTCAGACAGATTTATCAAGAAGTTTTAGGTGATTTACCACACGTGAAATTTCAAAAAGAGTATGATGGAGCAGAGGGAAGCTGGTGGATTACCTGTATTAAGATCGAAAAAGAAATGGATATTGATGGTCTAATACAAAAGTTTAAAAAAAAAGGTATTCAGACCAGAAGGATATTTATTCCAGCTCGGGAGATGCCTTATCTAAGAAGTTACTCAAGACCCTGTCCAAACGCCTATGAGATATATGAAAAGGGAATTTGTTTGCCAAGTTCAACATTAAATAAAGAGGAAATGATAGAATGGGTGGCTGGTGTGTTAAAAACGGTATTGTAAGAGGGAACTATGGAGCTGGTTCTTTTTGCTAAAAAGAATAAACCTGGAGTAAGTGAAGTGAAGGAGTATTTTAAAACTCATTTTGAAAAAGTGCATTTTCTCCTAGGGGAACAAGGAGACAAATTTCCTAAAGAAACTGTTTCCTGCAAACCTACTATTCTAGTTTCTTATATTTCACCTTGGATAATTCCGGAGGAAGTGTTAAATCAAACAAAATTATGGAATATAAATTTTCATCCGGGTCCCCCGAATTATTCAGGTATTGGTTGCACAAACTTTGCTATATACAATAGAGAAAAACAGTACGGAGTAACGGCTCATTTAATGCACAAAAAAGTTGATAGAGGTAAAATAATAGGAGTCAAAAAGTTCCCAATCATGGAAAAAGAGACGGTTTACAGTCTGACATTGAAAAGTTATGGATATTTGCTCATTTTGTTTTATGAAATATTTAACCACATTATTAAGTATAAAACGCTTCCTAAATGCGGAGAGAGATGGACACGAGAACCTTACACTCGGAAGCAATTGGACAAATTGTGTAAAATAACCCCGAATTCATCAAAAGAAGAAGTGGAGAGAAGAATGAGGGCAACTCAATTTCCAGGAATGCCAGGAGCTTACATTGAACTTTATGGCTACAAGTTTGAATACAATAAAAACAGGTAAAAATGTTACTGTTGGCGCAGCAAGTGTGGTAACAAATGATATACCGGATAACACGGTAGCGATAGGTAATCCAGCGAGGATAATGAAAACCCAGAAAGATGAATAAAAAAAGAATCTTTATATTAACTACAACAAGAGCGGATTACAGCTTATTAAGATGGATAATAAAAGAATTTCAGAATTCCTCTGGGTTTGAAACTTATGTGGTTGTAGGCGGCATGCATCTTTCTGAGGTGTATGGCTATACTGTTAGAGAAATCCTGAGGGATAAACTAGAAAACGTTATACAAGTTCCGTTTTTAAGCGCTTCATCAAGTGCTACCGCCCTAATTTCTTCTGTTGGAAATGGTTTAATTCAAATTTCCCAGGTGTTTTCAATTCATAAACCCGATTTTTTGATTTTGTTAGGTGATAGATACGAGCTTTTCATTTTGGCAATATCGGCTCTAATGCATAGAGTACCTATTATTCACCTTCACGGTGGAGAAATTACAGAGGGAGTAATAGATGAACAGGTTCGTCATGCTATCACAAAGATGGCTCATATACATATGCCTTCAACCGAGTTCTACGCAGAGAACATAAGTAAAATGGGTGAAGAAGGCTGGCGCATCCATGTAGTGGGAGCCTCGGGCCTTGAAAATATAAAAAGGTTAAAATTCTATTCAAAAAAAGAAATTTTTGAGCTATCAGGTATCGATGTAGATAAACCAACGGCCCTTTGTACTTATCATCCGGTTACCCTTGAGAGTGAGGAAAGTGTAACCTGGCAGGTAGATAATTTACTGGAAGCCTTATCTAAACTCGACTTGCAGATAGTTTTTACAAGACCTAATGCAGAAGTGGGCTCTGACAAAATAGTAGAGACGATAAAAAATTTCGTAAGTAAAAATGATAAAGCATATTTTTTCGACAGTCTCGGTCCAAGGTTATACTTAAGTTTCCTCAAATATGTGAAAGCTGTTGTGGGAAACTCTTCAAGCGGTATTATAGAAGCTCCTTCCTTTCATCTTCCTACAATAAATATAGGGAACAGACAAAAGGGAAGGTTTAAACCGGAAAGTGTTATTCAGACAGGCTATTTAGTTAGTGAAATCGCAAAGGGGTTAGAGAAGGCTCTGTATGATAAAGAATTTTTGGAACGGATAAAATATATCAAAAATCCCTATGGTGACGGTAATACAAGTAAGTATGTAGTTGAAGCCGTAAAGAAAATTGTCAAAGTCCCTAAAGAGAAGCTTTTGAAGAAGAAACTAAACTTCGAGGTAAAAAGAGATGAATGGCGTAGATACTTTTAAAGTTTTCGTCATTGCTGAAGCAGGGGTAAACCATAATGGCGATTCGGCTCTTGCGTATAAACTTGTAGATGCTGCTGTAGAAGCCGGTGCAGATGCAGTGAAATTTCAAACTTTTAAAACGCAAAACGTGGTTTCAAAAAATACTGGAAAAGCTGAATATCAAAAGAAGACAACAGGTGCTGCTGAGTCTCAGTTCGAAATGATTAAAAAACTTGAACTTTCATTTGAAGATTTTGGAAAGATTAAGAAATATTGTGATAAGAAGGGGGTTACATTTCTATCCACTCCTTTTGATTATGAAAGTGTAGATTTTCTTGAAAGCTTGGTCCCTCTGTATAAAATTGGCTCTGGGGAGATTACCAATCTACCATTTATGAAATACATTGCCAAGAAGGGCAAACCTATAATTTTATCCACAGGAATGTCTACCCTTGGAGAAGTAGAAGAAGCTGTCAATACAATAATAAATGCAAATCCTTCTTTTTTCACATCTACCACCCACAATCCACAATCCATCACTGATTGCGCTCTAATCCTTCTCCACTGCATAAGTAATTACCCGGCAGATTTTGAAGATGTCCACCTGAAGGCTATGTTAACTTTAAAAAAGGCATTTAAACTTCCTGTAGGTTATTCAGATCATACTTTAGGTATTGAAATATCCATATCTGCCGTTGCCTTAGGGGCCAAAGTCATAGAGAAGCATTTTACACTTGATAAAAATTTGCCAGGACCGGATCATAAAGCCTCTTTAGAACCACAGGAACTAAAGCAGATGGTCGGAGCAATAAGAAATGTTGAGAAATCTTTGGGAAATGCGATAAAAAGACCTACTCAAGATGAACTTGAGGTGATGAAAGTAGCAAGAAGAAGTCTTGTCGCAGCAAGAGATATTAGAGCTGGAAAAGTGATAAGGGAATCGGATATAACCATAAAGAGACCAGGAACAGGCATTGTGCCAAAGTTCAAAGAAATAGTCAGCGGTATGGGACCTACGAGAGATATCAAGAAAGACGAGCCATTCAGTTGGGAGGATTTCAAGTGATACCTGAACGATATAAACAAGTGTTAGTAAAGCCTGATATGCCTTTAAAAGATGCCCTCAAACAAATGGATAAGGCTGCTTTGCAGGTTTTAATCGTGGTGGATGATGAAGATAAGCTTTTAGGAATTGTAACCGATGGGGATACAAGAAAAGCCATTATAAATGGGATTGATTTCAAACGACCTGTAAGCTCAATAATGACTAAAAACCCTATCGCTATGCCTTATTCGGGTGATAAAAATAAGGCTTTGAAGTTGATGAAAAAGTATGTGTTAAGACATATTCCTGTTATTGATAGAGAAAATAAAGTGGTTGGACTTGTTTTATGGGAGGATTTTCTTAACGATGGCAAGGTAGCGTATTCTTCTAAAGACACTTTTGTCGTCATTATGGCGGGCGGGAAAGGCGTAAGGCTCGACCCATTTACCAAGATATTACCCAAACCTTTAATTCCTCTAGGAGAAAAGCCAATTATAGAACTTGTAATGGATAACTTTAGAAAATATGGTTTCAATAAATTTCTGATTTCTTTGAATTACAAAGCTGAGATGATTAAGATGTATTTTTCAGAAAACCCCACTGACAATCAGATTGATTATATTGAGGAAAAAGAGTTTTTAGGTACTGGAGGGGCTTTATCTTTAGTCAAGAGTAAACTAAGAGATACTTTTATTCTTTCTAACTGTGATATAATCATTGATGCAAATTTTGATAGCCTATTGAATTATCATAGAGAAAATAAAAATAAAGCAACAATTCTTGCTGTAACGCGCCACATAAGAATCCCCTACGGAGTTTTAAAAATGCGAAATGCAGATCTGGACGAATTCATCGAGAAACCGGAATATCATTTTATTGTGAATTCAGGTATTTATGCTTTGGAGCCGGATATTATTGATCTAATCCCAGCAAGTGAACCAATGGATATGCCTGATTTGGTGCTATTGGCAAAGAAGAAGAGATTTAGGATACAGGTCTGTCCGATGAGTTGTTCCTGGTTTGATGTAGGGGAATGGGAGGAATACAAGAAGGCGATGGAATATATAAGTAAATATAGCGGGCAATAAAGTGAGAAGCAAAAAGTAAGAGGTAGGGGGAGAAAAGGTGTACCAAGAGAAAACTGTTTTAGGACTGATTCCAGTAAGAGGCTGCAGCATGGGATTGTCAAAAGAAATCCTGTTGTGCGAGCGGGAGCCTTGTAACCATACGTAAAAAAGGGAGAAACAATGGGCAATACTTTAAAACCTTACATTATCGGAGAAACTGCATATAACCATGAAGGCGATATTAATTATCTTCTAAAAGTGGTAGATGAGATTGCAAAAATAAAATTAAATGCAGTGAAATTTCATTTGTTATTAAATCCTGAAAGTTATATGCAGAAAAAACATCCCTTAATAGGGGAAATAAAAAAGTGGATTTTTAATAAAAAGCAGTGGGATGACATTATTGATTGTTCCAATGAAAAAAAATTGGACGTAATAGGTCTATGCGACGATGTTGAGAGTATTGAGTATATTTTAAAAAATGGTAAAAATGTTGATGCAATAGAACTTCATGCTGCGGGATTGAATGACTATTTTTTGCTGGATGCTGTATCGGGATTTAATAAACAAATTATTCTGGGTATAGGAGGCTCTAGCATAGATGAAATCCAACATGCTGTTAATTTTTTGAGAAACAAGGGAAGAAATAATATTCTTCTAATGTATGGTTTTCAAAGCTACCCTACTAGATATACAGATATTAATTTATCTAAGATGCTTAAAATCAGAGATTTATTTAATCTGCCGGTTGGATATGCAGACCATACAGCGTTTGATGACCCCCACAATGAGATTGTTAGTGTCATGGGTGCTATGATGGGTATTCATATCTTAGAAAAGCACTGTACCCTTGATTATGGCAAAAAACGAATAGATTATCATGCTGCAGTTGGCAAAAAGCAAATGTCAAGAATAAAAGAGTTAATGAAATTGGTCTTGATGGTATACGGAGATGGCGAATTGAAAATGTCGAAAGCGGAACTTGAATATGGTAATGTTGGATCGATGAAGAAAGCAATTGTGGCAAAGAAATTCATTAAAAAAGGTGAAAAACTTTGTCTTGATAACCTTTGGTTTAAAAGAACAGGAGAAAAAAGCTACATAAAGCAATATCAATTCTTGCAATTAATTGGTCTAGAAGCTACTCAGGACATAAAAAAAGATGAAATAGTAGATTTTAGGAAAGTTAAATATGAATTTAAAAAAGCCGATTTAGAGAGTTTTATACATGTAAAAGAAGCTAGGGAGAGATAGGGATGGAAATAGGATTTTTAATCACGGCGCGTATAAAATCGACTAGATTACCTAAGAAATTAACTTTGAAAATAAACAATCGGGAAGTTATTGCTTGGATGATTGATAGATTGAAGCAATGTAGGGTCTTGAATGAAATAATTATAGCTACATCTACAAATTCACAAGATAACATTCTGTGCAAAATAGCAAAAAGGGAAGGTGTTAAATGTTATAAAGGAAGTGAGGATGATGTTCTTGAACGGTTGTATCAAGCCGCAAAAACGTATGAACTGGATTATATAATAAATATTACTGGAGATTGTCCGCTAGTAGCTTTTGATTTTATTGAAAAAGTTGTAGAGTTGTATAAAAAATCTGATGTGGATTTAATTACTACCTTTGACTTACCTCATGGATTTTATTTTTGTGGAATAAAAATCCCAGCATTAGAAAAAGTATTGGAAATAAAAAACGATACTGATACTGAGGTATGGGGGCGTTATTTTACGGATACAGGATTATTCAAGGTAGTTGATATGGAAATACCTGACGAATTTCAGCGAAAAAATTATAGACTAACACTTGATTATCCGGATGATTATGAGTTCTTTAAAGCACTCTTTTATGAACTCGGGCAAGATACTTATAAAAAATCTACCCGGGAGATCATTGAATTTCTAGACAAACATCCTAAAATTGTAAAGATGAATGAGCACTGTGAAGAAATGTATAAGAAAAGATGGGAGAGCCAAAATAAGCTGGTATTAGAATGAGAATTGGAATTGTTGGATTGGGATCCGTAGGTAAAAGGCATGTGAGATGCATCAGGCAATTGGGGTATGAAGACATTATCGCCTTAAGAACTAAGAAGGGAAAAACTAAGACATTACCAGTGGAGTTTAATTATATAAAAGAAGTTTTTGACGTCAAGGATTTTTATTCTAATAATTTGGACGGCGTAATTATTTCAAACCCAACATCTCTACATATTGAGACAATCAAGATTCCACTAGAAAAAAAAATTCCCATTTTCTTAGAAAAGCCCATCGCAGACTCACTAGAACAATTAAGAGAAATTGAGGATTACGACGTAACTAGTGTTGTGGTTGGATTTTGTTGGAGATATAATGAGATAATAAACATAGTAAAAGGATTTATTGCTTCTGGAAAGTTAGGGAGGATTTATAAAACCAATTTATATCGTGGACAATTCCTTCCATCTTGGCATCCATATGCGGACTATAGGAAAGAATATTATGCTCGTAAAGATTTAGGCGGTGGAGTAATCAGAACGTTGTCCCATGAAATAGACTTAATGCATTATTTTTTTGGGGACCCAAAAGAATTGTGTGCCAGCGTTGAAAAAATATCTGATCTGGAAATTGATGTGGATGATAATGTTTATATGATTTGTAAGATGGCTAACCACTCAGTGGTAAGCATAGAGTTAGATTATCTTAATCCTGTATTAACCATAAGAGGTATTATTTTTGGTTCTGAAGGGACCGTAGAGTATTCTTTTTCTAAGTTAAATGTTACTTTTACAGATTATAATGGGAAAATAAGGATAATATATGAGAATGCCAATTTAGATTGGAACAAAATGTATATCGATCAAATGAAAAACTTTGTCAATTTCATAAAAAATAAGGAAAGTCTCTGTTGTACTTTTGAAGATGGAGTTAATGTGATGAAAGTTATAAAAGCCGCTGAAGAGTCAACAAAATTGAAATCTTGGCAAGGTATCGGAGGTGCGGAGGTATGAGGGACCTATTCAATTTAGACGATAAAATCGCTGTAGTTTTTGGAGGAAACGGTTATCTAGGTAAGCAGTTTTGTAAATCTTTGCTGGAGTACGGAGCAAAGGTATATAGTTGTGACATGAATATTGCCGAATCAGAAGAAACGAAAGCGCTTCAAGGCAAATATTCTAAAAGATTTCAAATGACAAAGGTTGATGCAGCTAGTAAGCAGGAATTAATTAAGTTAAGAGAGCATATTATAGAAAAAGATAAGAGAGTTGATGTACTTGTTAATACAACTACAATGAAGGGAAAAGATTTTTATTTGCCCTTTGAAGAAGTATCATTAGAAGGGTGGAATATTGGTTTATTGGGAAATCTAACGATACCTTTCTTAACCATTCAAGCTTTGATATCTGTCTTCCTTAAGCAGCGAGAGGGTTCAATAATCAATATAGCGTCACATTACGGTATGGTTGGTAACGATCAAAGAATATATGAAGGCTCCAATTTGCATAAAATATATGTGAAAGATCATCCAGAGATTAAACAACAAGTATATTCTCACGGAGGCTATAATGCAGCTAAAGGTGGTTTAATAAACTTTACACGTTATTTAGCTGCATATTATGGTAAATACAATATTAGAGTAAATTGCATATCTCCGGGAGGTGTATATCGAGAAGATGAAGATAAAGTTTTCGTAAGAAAATACAGTGAAAAAACCCCTCTGGGTCGAAAAGCGAAACCTAATGAAATAAACGGTGCGGTTATATTTCTTGCATCTGATGCATCAACCTATGTCACAGGGCATAATTTAGTCGTTGATGGAGGTTACACTATCTGGTAAATTGCGATAAAAGTCCTCTTTTCTGTGGAGGTACCTATAGAATGGAAGTTAAAGCCTTAGAAACTGTTTGTAAAGAAAAAAGTATAGTAGATACAGAGATCTGGGGCTACGTGATCAACCGACCAGAAATTTTTGATGTTAAGACAATTAAAGTTGAGGGTAAGCTCAATAGACCGGAATTGAGATTTACATTGGATTACGGGGAAGATTATGAACTAATTAATAATATCTATTCCAATGTGCCATTTCAAAAGGTGTTTAATCTATATAAGGTAATTGATTATCTGGATAAAAATCCTCAAGTTGCCAAAATAAATGAAAATTGTGTTCAGTGGGACTTGGATGAAAAGGTAAAAAAAGAAATTGATAGGAATTATAAAGAGAATTTAAAAGAAATCAAAAAAATAAAGAATAGAATATATTCAAAAGAAGGAAGGACATAGGCGTGTTAAAAACAAAGGAGTATAAAATATGAAAGTAGTAATTCTGGCAGGCGGTTTTGGCACTCGACTTGCGGAGGAAACAAATATGATACCAAAAACCATGGTTGAAATCGGCACTAAACCCATTTTATGGCATATTATGAAACATTATGCCCGTTTTGGGTTTAACGAATTCATTATTGCATTGGGTTATAAGGGACAGATAATAAAGGAGTTCTTTATGAAATATCATCTTCTGAACAATAGCTTCACTGTAAAGACAAAGAGTGGAGAAATAACAAAACATAGTCAAATTAAGGACGATTGGACGGTGCATCTTGTTGATACAGGTCTTGAAACCATGACCGGGGGAAGAATGAAAAGGCTTACAAAATGGTTTTCTGATGATACATTTATGATGACTTATGGCGACGGTGTCTCAGATGTGAATTTAAAGGACCTGTTACGATTTCATCGTTCGCATGGAAAACTAGCGACTGTGACGGCTGTTGGACCTTCCCCAAGGTTTGGAAGATTAGTATTTGACGCAGATAAAGTTATAAAATTTACTGAAAAATCTAAAGTTGAGGAAAGTTGGATAAGCGGAGGGTTTTTTGTTCTCGAACCGGAAGTCTTAAATTATATAGAAGGCGATGATAATCACTGGGAACATGAACCCCTGGAAAGATTGGCAAAAGATGGTCAGTTAATGGGCTATCGCTATAATGGTTTCTGGCAATGCATGGATACTATGAGAGATTTGCGGTATTTACGGAAACTATGGGACCAAGGAAAAGCACCCTGGAAATTATGGAAGGATTAAATGAATGTCAATTGGAAACAAAAGAAGGTTTTAGTTACCGGAGCTACTGGTATGGTAGGTTCATGGCTCGTGAAAGAGGTCCTGAAAAGGAAATCTACTGTTGTTGCTTTAGTAAGAGACGTTGACTACCAAACTGAGTTTTACAGAAGCGGAGATTATTTGCGAGCCTTCATAGTAAACGGTTCATTGGAAGATTTTTCTACAATAGAGCGTGCAATAAACGAACATGAAATAGATACAGTTTTTCACTTAGGAGCACAAACAATTGTCGGTGCGGCTTATCGTGCACCCTTACAAACCTTTAAAAGCAATATTAGAGGCACCTACCATATTTTAGAAGCTTGTAGACGGCACCGGGACCTTGTGGAAAGGATTGTAATTGCTTCCAGCGATAAGGCATACGGAATTGCTGATAAATTACCCTATACTGAAGATATGCCGCTCAAGGGGTGCCATCCGTATGATGTCTCAAAGAGTTGTGCTGATTTATTGGCTCAAACATATTCTCATACTTACGATATGCCAATAGCTATAGCGAGGTGTGGCAATATTTACGGTGGTGGCGATCTAAATTGGAGTCGAATTGTTCCTGGAACTATTCGTTCACTGCTTAATAATCAGAGACCTATTATCCGGAGTGACGGGAAATATATTCGTGATTATATCTATATAAAAGATGTTGTAGATGCTTATCTTAATTTAGCAGAGTTAATTACGAAGAAAAAAATTTTTGGGGAAGCATTTAATTTTAGTACCGAATCACAGATGACGGTTATTGAAATTGTCAATGAGATTCGTTCAATAATGGGTAAGGAAGAACTAGAACCCCAAATATTGAATTTGAGCTTGAAAGAAATTCCTGAGCAATCATTGTCAGCAGAAAAAGCACACAAAATACTGGAGTGGTATGCTAAATATGACCTCAAAAAAGGACTATCTGAGACCGTGGATTGGTATAAAGATTATTTAGTGGTGAATGATAATGATGAACAGTAACTTCAAGTGCAGGTCCTGCGGTAATACTGAACTAAAAAGCATCCTCTTGCTTGGATATCTACCTTTAGCAAATGCACTGGTTTCAGCAGAAGAAATTAATGCACTCGAGAAAAGATACCCTTTAGAGTTAGTTTTTTGTCCTAAATGCTCTTTAGTTCAGATAACCGAGACAGTTGATCCAAAAATTCTTTTTGGGAAATATTTGTACTTTTCTTCGTATTCGGAAACAATGCTTCAGCATTCGAAAACGCTTGTGGATAACCTTGTCAAGCGAGAAGGTTTGTCAAAAAACAATTTTGTAGTTGAAATAGCAAGCAATGATGGCTATTTACTCCAATTTCTTAAACCACACAGCATTCCAGTTCTGGGCATAGAACCTGCTGTGAATATCGCCCAAATCGCGGAAGAGAAGGGGATTCCAACTTTATGTCAGTTTTTCAATGCTGAAACAGCACTTAAACTGAAAGAAGAGCGAAAGGAAGCTGACGTAATTATTGGTCTTAATGTGCTTGCTCATGTCGCCGATTTAAATAGCTTTGTGGAAGGTGTTCGGATATTATTAAAACCTACCGGTACTGCCGTCTTTGAATTCCCCTATGTGAAGGATATGATAGACAGAAACGAGTTTGATACAATTTATCATGAACATCTCTGCTATTATTCGCTTACCTCCGCAAAAAAACTCTTTAATTACCATAAATTAATGATAACCGATGTTGAGCGAATATCTATTCATGGTGGTTCGCTTAGAATTTATGTTCAGCATGATTCCATCGGAAAACCTGAATCAAGGGTTCAGTCATTACTTGCTGAGGAAAGAGAGTGGGGTGTGGATGGGCAAACTTTTTATGAATCTTTTACAGACAAGGTTTTGAATCTTAAAAAAGAAAGTTTGCGATTACTAAAGCGATTGAAAGGTAATGGAAAACGAATTGCTGCATATGGAGCTGCAGCTAAAGGTAGCACGCTTCTTAACTATTTCGGCATCGGGAAAGATTATATTGATTATATCATAGATAGAAGTCCCTATAAGCAAGGACTTTATACGGCTGGTGATCATATACCGATACATAGCCCTGTCAAACTTTTAGAAGACCAACCTGAATATGTGTTATTGCTGGCATGGAATTTTGCTGATGAAATTTTGCAACAGCAATATGAATTTAGAAAACGTGGAGGTAAATTTATTATTCCTATCCCAAATATAAAAATAGTATGAATGTATATGATGATAAATAAGATAAGAATAAGGAGGAAACATCAATGATAGAGGGAGTCAAAGTTATTCCGTTGAAAAGGATACCCGATGAAAGAGGTACCATCTATCATATGCTGCGAAAAGACGACTCTCATTTTATCCAATTCGGCGAGATATATTTTTCCAGTATTCATTTCAATGCTGTAAAGGGCTGGCATAAGCATAAATCGGCCACTTTAAATTATGCCTGCATTGTTGGTAATATAAAATTAGTAATTTATGATGATAGAGAAAAATCCAAAACTAAAGGTGAGTTAATGCAGCTTTTTATTGGTGAGGATAATTATTGTCTTGTTCAAATTCCTCCTGATGTGTGGAATGGTTTCAAGGCTGTTGGAAATAAAACAGCTCTAGTTGCTAATTGCTGTACCCACATGCATGATGATTTTCAAAGCAAGAGATTGGATCCTTTTGAAAACGATATTCCTTATAACTGGGAGCTGAAGAGTCTTTAATACCGAGTTACAGCAATTGAATCTTTACATCCAAGATATTCGCTCCCAGCATTCCCGGATTCTTCTTTAGGTTCATTGCCAACCGTGTTGCTGTATATAATGGTCCAAAAGAAGCGGAAATGAATTTTTAGATACGCGTGATAATTTTGAAATTGATAAAAATCATAATAGGCTATATATGTACAAGTCCAAATAAAAATGGCAAAATTGACTGTTGAAGGGAAAATATATGGCCAATGTATTTTTGTCAAATAATAGATTTTGTATGATAATCCCAACTCATAATCGTCCAAATTATCTAAGACGAATACTGAATTATTACAATGAATATGGGAAAGATTATCATATACACAATATAATTGTTGCAGATTCCAGCTCGGGTGAAAACGAAAAGATAAATAAAGAAACTATTTCCTCACTTTCAAGTCTTAATATCTCACATTGCCACTATCCTTCTGATCTCAAACGATGCTTTTACTATAAAATTGCTGACTCACTAAATCAGGTTAAAGCAGAATACTCTGTGGTCTGTGCAGATGATGATTTCGTTACACCGCATGGAATAAAGATGGCTATAAAATTTCTTGAGAATAACCCCGATTTTACGTGCGCTCATGGCAGTTATATTGCCTTTTATTTAAAAGCTGATGAGAGGAGAAGACAACAATTCTACTGGATGCCGGTCTATCCGTATAAATCTATTACATCCCCGGACGCAAAGACAAGGCTCTTGCTTTGTTTTTCCAATTATCACCAGACCTTCTATGCAGTTCATAGAACTGATTTTTTGAATATGATTTGGAAGGAAGCTGTGAAGTTTGCAAGTGATGCTAGATTTATGGAACTATTACCCTCTATGCTTGATCTGGTATATGGTAAAATGAAACGGTTAGATGTCCTTTATGATGCCCGAGAAAAAATAGTTGATTCTGCTGGAAGGACAAGTAAAAATTTAAGGGATTTCATTAAAGACGGTACTTATAATGAGAGGTATGCCAGATTTAAGGAGTGCTTGGCAATGCACTTAAGTAAGACTTCTCAGCCAAATATAGATGAGACAAAAAAGGTAGTTGATGAGGGAATGACCGCCTATATGAAAAAATATTACTATTCTAATGAGTATTACAAACATATTTTAGCGCACAAAATGAAAGATATTCTAGATTATTCAAAACTGCCG
>Ga0114930_10002637_pt1 | contig 16119 bp, 12 predicted proteins | sample AnhtaG_FD_87300 | JGI IMG/M metagenome (GOLD analysis project Ga0114930, IMG submission 87300) | Deep subsurface microbial communities from Anholt, Denmark to uncover new lineages of life (NeLLi) - Anholt_01485 metaG | ecosystem: Environmental > Aquatic > Marine > Oceanic > Sediment | place... | reverse complement strand
TGGTGGAAGTAAAGCGGAGTGGGACTGTCCTTTATGTCTTCAAGAACAGCATCGATGAGCCTTTTCCCGAGCGAGATTCCCCTGTCAAATTTCTTCTTCAGGTTTTTTTCGAGGCAAATCTCCTCCCTGATTCCCGCTATATCAGCCACTCCGAATAGAGAAAATCCGCCATCCAGGGCGAATTCTTTGATCTTCCGGTAATTTTGCTTTTCTTCTGCCATGAAAATCCATTTTACAGGCGGCAATCAGCCCTGTCAACGCAAGAAGCGGAGCCAACAATATAGCAAGCTCGAGGGATAACGCTCAATTCGAGTCTTCAGAAATATCCTTGTGAATCAACGTTTTGACTTTTTCAAGGTCGAGATCCCTGTTGCTGATGTAGTCTTCAAAGGTGTATTCGACTTCTATATCCGGAAGTACCCCTCTATCTGGATTCTTGCCTGGCAAGGCCAAGATGGCTACCGGAATGACAGCCCGTAATGGTGAATTCGGCATTTGAATAGTGATTGGATCGCTCGTGAAAGTCTCTCTTCCCCCTGTTTCTTGTCCGACGATGGTACCGAGCTTTTGGTGCTTGAAAATAGCGGAAAAAACCACGGCCGCCGAATTTGTGTAATGGGACACGAGGAGATACGTTTTCCCCTTGAATTTTACTTTATTCGGGTCTGGATCATGGTAAGTGGAATGCTCTTCGGCGTATTCACCGATTTTGGCCTGCAACACCTTATCCAGCCAATAGTCATCTTCGATAGATTTCAGCCATGGAAGCCACCACAAAAGCCTCGGAATTTTCTTGTTGTAATACGTCAAGTGCTGGTAGTACCAAACAATATCGGAAAACTCTTTGCTGATCTTGAAATCAAACCGCTTGGTCGTCAAATAGGGTGATTCCATAAAATAGTCCAGGACAAAACGTCCCCAGCGGCCGTCTCCACCAGGATTGTGCCGCAGATCTATCACCATGTAACTCTTATCTTTATGTTTCTGAAAAAAATCATCCATGAATTTATTATAAGCGGATCTGTCAGGATAAAAGAATTTAGGGATTTCAAGAAGAGGAATAGTCTCCACCCCAACTCTGAATAACGACTCTGAATAAAGCTCATCTTTTTTTGTTTTTTCAGGAAATTCCTCGGAACTGATCCCGGCAACTTCAACGGTTTTTTCTTTGTTATCGATCCTATAAGTGACATTCCACGGAGGCCTGAGATTGAAATAGGTTTGAAGCCATTTGTCAAAATTCCTCTCGGCAATCTGCCATTTGTAGTGCGGGAGGGTAACGTTCACAAACTTCCGAGTTTCGGACATAATTTCCTTTAATGGCTTGTCATCAATGCTTATGAGTTCGGCATATTGAGGAATGGCCGCTTGGCTGAGATCTTCCAGGACATATGCCTTTTCTTTGAAGATGCGGATGATCAAAGGAAATCGTTTGCCGACAGTTTTGCGCCAGTTATCACTGAATATGATCGAGGTATGTTCGTCTTGCAGAAATGCAGCAAGTTCTTGCAGGTAGTAATAACAACGGATTAGCGAAATTTTATCATCCTGAAGAAGTCGAATTAGATCCTTCAATTCTTCGGCTTTTTCGATAAAGCTCTCCTTTGGAACCTGCCTGTAAGGATCGCCGTGTGCGCTGTCGATCAGCGCTACATAATAGTTAATATCCTTAATTAGGTTCTGTTTTTCGATCAAGGATTTTGGGTCAGATTTCTCTGGCCCTGAGTGAATGTAGGGATACTGGGGTTTGGGTCCCCGACCGACCACAAAAACAACACCGACTAAAACCGCCAAAACAGCCAGAGCCACAATCCCAATTATTTTCTTCATAACGATCCTCTCCTTTCTCTTTAATCATAAAGACGGACTAAAAAGTGTAAAGGTTGCTGAAAAAGCTGGTTTAATTTATTTTTTAGCATATTAATCCATATCCAACTCCTTTCGTCCAGTGATATTTTAATCCTTTATATCATCCGCTTATTTATACAAAAAAAATGGTGAAGTATTGATTCCAAAATTGCCTGGGAACTGCTTTATCATGCAAACAGAAGGTTAAGACTGGATTATAAATTAACGGAATCTTTGCTATTCTCTTTCACAAAGTTGATATGGGGAATATGGGTAAAAATTTCTAAAATTCACAAACGCCTGAACCTGCACTTAAAAATTCATGAGCCCGCACTTCATTGTTAGTTCTTTAAGCGAAGTTATCCGTATTAAAAACGGACTTTTTATGCGGGAGATAAAAATTTTTTACTGCCTGTACTCAGAAATTTATTGCGTCGCCCTAACATCATATCCGTTAAAGTTGACTCAAGGATAAGATTAAGATATACAAATGAATGACTAAATAAATAAGGAGCCATAATATAAATAAGGAGCCGTAATGGTTGAAAAAACTTTAGCCATAATTAAACCTGACGCCATAAAAAAGAAAGTTTTGGGCAAAATTTTACAGCGAATTGAGGAGGAAGAGTTCTTAATATCCGGTCTGAAGATGCTTCACCTAACCAAGGAAGAAGCACAGGGTTTTTATATAGTCCACAAGGACAAGCATTTTTACGACCCCCTGACAGACTTCATGTCTTCGGGAGAAATCGTCATTTTGGTTCTTGAAAGGGAAGACGCCATATCCCACTGGCGCAAAGTGATGGGAGCTACAGACCCTGCCATGGCTGAATCCGGTACCCTGCGCCAGATGTTCGGCTCCTCGGTGGAGCAAAATTCTGTACACGGCTCTGACAGCCCTGAGACCGCAGAGTGGGAAATCGACTACTTCTACAAGGAAGAAAAAGAAGAAGAGTAGCACCCTCACATATGCGGGGAATAATTTTCCCTTAATATTTTATCAATATTTATGAATATAGCTGAAATCTTCGGCCTCTTTCTCCTGCCATTTTTTATTATCCTTCTCTCTCTTGCCATCTACATCTTCTTTAAGGAAGAAGGAGAGTAGCCCGGATGGAGCCAGCTGCCCAGGTTACAGTCCAGGCTGAACCTTTAGCCATCCTCTCTTTTGTCCTTTATCTTCTCGCTGCCATCTCAGGTGTTGTCCGTTTAAGTATTATTTGATACTAATAATGTATTTCACGGTTGGTATGTTTTCTTTTATAATAATACAAATGGCTAATAGTGAATTTATATGCACTTTTTATTGACGGTACTAGTTTCTTTCCTATAATGTTTTTAATGTAGAAGTTGAAAGGGCGTAGATTTAGCAAAAATGAGTAGTAATCTGAGTTAAACAAAAAAGCAAATTCCTATCGTTAGAGCGGAGAATACGGCAATGGGCAATCCATCCTTTATATTTATTTTTCAAAAGAAAGGTCCCAAATAGGAAAAAAGATAGAGTAACAGGAGATATATAATGCGCAAATATCATCATGTGGGAATTCCAACAACAATCTCAAGAGAAAATGAAGCCTATTTAGAGGAATTCAAGATGTATGTTTCTGGTTACGAGTCAAGTCCTTACGGAGTGGAGTGGATGCGCTTCGAGCCGGATTCCCTTTTACCCGAGCTTATTAAGACAATCCCCCATGTTGCATTCGAGGTCGATGACCTGGAAAAAGAAATTCAGAACAAGGAGGTTTTAATCCCTCCCAACAGCCCGTCTGATGGCATTATCGTGGCGTTCATCGCAGACAACGGTGCTCCCATCGAATTCATCCAAATCGAAAAAACTACTGAATGACCTTCTTCTCCATTTCTTTTGAGAAGAGAACGGTTTCTGGGAAATCGCAGGAGATCCTTTTTAAAATCATTTTTCTTCTTCTTGGGCCTCCATCCACAACAATTAGACGCATCATAATTTACCATCTTGTGCCTGCCTTTTTTATCTCGACTCTGCTGACTGTGATTATAAGCACTTTGACCACTCCACCAGAGGAAGCAGAGGAAGAATTAAAGTCTATTGCCGCAAAATACCGCCTTTAACAAAAAACCTTCAATTTTTCCCACCCCTGAACGACTAAATATACGCATTGTTGAAGTGTATCAAAACTCGAGGGAGATGAGAAGTTGAAGCCTGTCAACACAAGATATTTGACAGGTGGAGGTATATTACCACAATATGATGTATAAGAGCGTGCTAAATAGTTTTTTATGAATAACTTACGTGAAATAAATGTTTGACATTTTAAAGTTTATAATTAAAATTTATGGGGCACATTGGATTGGAAGGAGAAATGAGGGATTCAGATTGTTACGTTGTTTTAAATCCTTACTATTATCTTCTCTAAATGTGCACCAAATTTAAAGGAGGTATTATGCGTAAAAAAACATTTTTAAGGGCTGTAGCGCTCTTGGCATGTGTTGCCATCCTCAGTCTCTCTGTTCCCAACACCTTTGCCGGTGTCAAAGCCCAGAAAGGATTTGACCTCAAACTCCTGCTCAAAAAACCTGCTCAGATTATCTATGCTATTTTCCCGTTCCTGGCACCCTCAGCGTTTGCCAACCAGAACACCGCTCCTGATAACAAGCCCGTCAAGAACAATTCCATCTCAAGCACCAAAGCCAAGATCACCGGAACACTGAATTCAGTGAAGCAACCTGACGAAGATTAACTTTCTATATCACTCGAATAAATTTATTAACTCAAAAAAAACAAATTAACAGAAAATAAGTTAAGTATTTATTAAAGCGGGGAATAAATATTTATCTATTGTAGTGTATTTCTATAGTTCTTTTATCTGATTGTTATAAAGATTACAACTTGAACTGAATCAGCTTTCAGGAAAAAGAAGATTTATCCTGAAAGTTGATTTCTATCTAACAAATCTGTCATAATCTAATCTCTGAAAAGAAGCATAACCTATTCAAATCAATTTAGATTGAACAAAGTGAAACATCAGAAAAAGATTTATCTCCTTTTTTTTATTTGTCTTTTTTTTGTATTATTTCTTTTTAACCTGAACCTTTTTTCTTTTTATAAACCTGATCTTACACAAGAATATGCCCGGCTATTCACACAGGCAAAAAAACTACAGGAAGATGGTGAATTCGAAAAATCAATAAGATTTTTCGAAAAATCCTTAAATATTGCCAGAAAAATCCCCTCCGAAACAAAAGAATGTGATTCACTCATTAAGCTGGGAATTGCGTACTGGAATATTGGCAAGCTTAAAGAATCTTCGGAATACTATAAACTCACATTGAAGCTTGCTCAAAAGCTAAATCTAAAAAACCTTGAAGAAAAAAGCAATAAAGCACTTAAAATTTACAAATCATATAATGAGGGTAAAAATTTTCGTCGCCTTAATGAATTCCAAAAATCAATAGAAAGCTTTCAGCAAGCCATCAATATATCTAAAGAAATCGAGAGTAAAGAGCACGAGCTCAAATGTCTCCGTCAAATGAGTTTTAATTATGAGGACTTAAACAAATTAAAGGAATTTTATTCGCTGAATGAAAAAGCACTTAAAATTGCTCAAAGTTTAAACCACAGGATTGAAGAAGGAAGGTGTTTAACCAATATAGGAAATTATTATCTGAAATTGGATAATTACTCTGAAGCTCTTAATTACCTCGAGCAAGCTTTAATACTCACACAAGTTCTAAGAAAAAAAATCGAGGAGTCTGTTTGCTTGGGCAATATCGGGATTATATACGAGAATATGGGTAACTATGAAAGAGCTCTGGATTATTTAAAAAAAGCCCTCGAAATAGACAAGCAGTTAGGAAACGATTTTTATATTGCCATGGATTTAAATAATATAGGAGCAACATTCCGGACCAAAGGCCTTATTTCTAAAAATAATGAAGATTTCCTTAAAGCACTGGATAATTTTTACGAATGCCTTAAATTAACAAGAAAAACCGGATACAAAAAATCAGAAGTTGAGGTCTTGAATAATATAGGCACAGTCCACACAGATTTAGAAAACTACCACAGAGCCCTGGAATACTTCCAATCAGGCTATAAACTTGCAGAAGAGATTAAAGATGTTAAATCAACAGGAATGATTTTAAGCAACATAGGCATTGTACATTTCTATCTTGGAGATTATGAAAAATCCACAGAATATTACGATAGGGCAATAAACCTGGTTGGCGATATAGGAGGAGAAAAGATTCTCTGGGAAGCCTATCTTGAAAGAGCTAAAGCTTATGAAAAACAGGATAAATTTAGCGAGGCTATAGAAAGTTATAAAGAATCCATTAAGACTATTGAAAACATCCGCTCACGAATCAAGTTGGAGGAACTCAAGGCTAGCTATCTTGCAGCAGATAAGAGAATCGAGCCTTATCATAACCTTATCCATCTCCTCGTGAAGCTCTATTTATCTGACCCGGGAAACACTTATGGCCTCGAGGCTTTTAATTACTTAGAAAGAGCAAAGGCCCGTGCTTTTCTAGACAGCTTAGAACTCTCCCAGGTCGATATCACACAAGGTGTTGACGCTGAACTCCTGAACCATGAAAAAGAACTAATGAAGGACATCTCAAACATCTACACAAGACTAATAGCTGAAGGACTGTCCCGGGAAAAGAAAGAAGCCATTCAAGAAGAGCTCAAAAATATAGAAGAGAAATTAGAATCTCTTAAAAGAGAAATGCGGATAAAAAGCCCCGCCTACGCAGATCTGAGATATCCTGAAATTATATCTCTTGTTGAAACTCAGAAAAAACTTCTTAACACAAAAACCGCTTTTTTTGCATATTCTATAAGCGAGGAAAATTCTTATGCTTTTGTCATCACCAGGAAAGACTTAAGAATATTTCCTATCCCCCCCAGAGACATAATCCAAAAACAAGTCACGGATTACCTTAAGGTCATAAATGATAAGGAAAATCAAAATTTCGAATCCGGCCATGAGCTCTTCAAAATACTTGTTCTTCCAGGCCTGGACAAGAAAATAAAAACCATTATCTTCATCCCGAACGATATTCTTCACTTTCTTCCATTCGAGACTCTTATCACTCATAAAGAAAAAAGAAACTGGCTGATCAACAATTATAAGATTGCTTATGCCCCGTCAATTTCTTCCCTCAGCGAGATAATCCGTCATAAAAAGTTGAGCAGAACAAAACCTCAAATGGATATTTTAGCTTTTGGCGACCCTCATTTCGGACAACTGGAAAAAGAAGAGAATGGAGAGGACATCTTTCAAGAATTCTTCTCTTCTTCTTACTTTAATTTTTTCAGACTGAAATACAGCGGGCTTGAAATCGACAAAATCAGCGATCTTTTTAAAAAATCAAATACCTTCCAGAGAGAATTGGCCACTGAAGAACAATTAAAAGAGCACAGACTCAGAGATTACAAAATCATACATTTTGCAACTCACAGCATTTTAGATGATAAAAAACCAGCCCGGTCATCTATAGTACTCACTCTGGATGAAGACCCCACTGAAGACGGTTTTCTCCAGATGAGAGAAATCTATAACTTAAAATTAAACTCCGATCTTGTTACTCTCTCATCCTGCCAGACAGGGCTCGGCCGGTTTACCCGGGGAGAAGGCATTGAAGGAATAAACAGAGCCTTTTTTTACGCAGGCACATCCTCTGTGCTCATGAGCTTATGGGCTGTAAATGATGAGGCAAGTTATCAGCTTATGGAAAGATTTTATATCCATCTTCGCTCTTCTGAATCAATCAAGAATGCTTTACGCAAAGCCAAGCTCGAAATGATAAACTCGGGCATATTATCCCACCCTTATTACTGGGCAGGATTCGTAATATCGGGAAAGGCAGATGAAATTATCTTCTCAAGTCCAACTAAAAAGTTATTTTTATTCGGAATTTTCCTATTACTGGCAGGAATTACTTTAATTGTTTTAAGAAATATCAGGAAAAGAACTTAAATCTCTTCCTGAAAACCATCCACCCATTATCCTACCGGGTCAGCCACGATTGGTTTTTCATTGTAAAGGCGGCGTAAGGAACAATCCACCAAAGGCAAAAGGCAGTGATAAAAGCATAAGGTATACCATAAAGAAAAGCTAAGCTTCTATTTGTCCGAAGATAATAAAGAGAAAGGAGAAAGGAAATAATGACAAGAAAAGCCATATGACGGAGGAAAAAAATAGGATTGACAGAGAAAGAATAAACGAGTATGCCTGTAAAAAAAATATGGAAAGGATGGAGGATATTCAAAAAGATAAAATCAAATATAGGAAGAATGCGGTTTTTTGTCCTGTACTTTGAAAACATGAATTTAGCGAAAAGAATGGACTCCCGGATGTAGCTCCGTGTCCAGCGAAGATACATCATGCTCATCTGAGTGACTTTTGTAGGAACTTTTGTATAAACAAGGGCATTGGACTGGAATCTTGTCAGGTAGCCTGCTTTGAGGATTTGAGTTGTAAGGGCTCTATCTTCCCCGTAAGTGCAGGGTACTTTAAGAAATTTCTGGTTAATCCAGCTATGAATGAACTTTTTTAGGATAGTTTTTCTGTATGCTGTAAGAGCCCCGGGACAGCAAAAAACAGCTCCATAGACACTCTGGTATGCCCGGCCGAAATTAAAGGAGATTGAATAACGGATAGAAAGCATCCTTGTAAGGAAATTCTCCTTTTCGTTTAAAACCGCAACTCTCCCTGCAACAGCACCTGTTCTCTCATCCTTAATCAAAGGAATAACAAGATTCCTGATAGCAGTCCTCCCAATTTTGCTATCAGTGTCAACAGTAACAATGATTTCTCCTCTTGATTTTTTCAAAGCCACATAGAGAGCCTTCCTCTTCCCTAAATTGTTTTCAAAATTGATAACCTTGAGCCGGTCTCCGTACCTCTGCTTTGCTCTCATCATGTAATACAAAGTTAAATCAGTTGATCCGTCGTTGATACAGATAACCTCAAGTTTGTCCTGAGGATATTTAGTAGTAAAAATCGAGTTGATCGATTTCTCTATAAGCTCCTCTTCATTCAGGGCCGGCATTATCACAGTAACGTATGGCCATTCAACCTCCTCTCCCGCCTCTATTGTCTGAGGTTTGTAGCGAAACCAGAGAATTGTCCGGAAGGCTATGCCTGTCGCTATTATTATTGCAGCAATCACCAATGGGTATGTTGAAATTCTTAGAAATAGATTGCTGCCAAGAAATTCAATCCATAATTGGAAAATACACAACTTAACAGTAACTACCACTATTAAAACACTGGTCAGTATTATGAAGAAAATAAGAATGGGATCTGTACTTTCTTTAAAAGAAGGGATGTAAAACAGGGAATCCTTTGGCTGGGTTTCTAAGTCAATATCGTCAAATGTTTTTTCCCACATTTCATTGGTCACAAAGTCAATTATAAACCCCAAAGTGGAAAGTAGGCATCTTCCTCAGGGGGAATATTATTAAATAAATAATAGGAAGTCAAGTAGATAACAGTAGATATGCTAAATTTGAATGGCTATTTCTCAGCTTCTAATTCAAAATAAACATTATTATAGTTCATGCTGAATCATTCCTATTCATTTTTATCCGATAATTAAGGATAATGTTTTAATTTTGCCCAAATATCACACTTAAAATTTCCCTCCTGAACAGAGTTAATGTCAAACGCACAAGGTCATAAAGTGTAGTAATCCTAATTTAAGAATCAAGTAATATTTCAAATCTAGAATAACACCTGTTAGTTAATAATCCCTCCCTAAGTTAAAGTGAGGTAAAAATTATTTCTTTTGTAATAAGAATCTATAATAATAAGAGTTGCTATAATAAATAATTTCTTCTTACGCAGCCAGCCATTTGATGCTTTTCAAGTAAGCGATAGAATTGACGTCTGCTTTTTCCTATCTTTATTGCGGCCTTAGTCTTATTCCAACGACATGTCTCTAAAGTTCTTCTTAATAGCTCTTGAGTTACCTTTACACCTTTATTATTTGATACTAATTCATTCTCAAGCTCGATGTCATTTTCAGTTAATATATTTCCTTCCGAAAGAATACAAGCTCTCTCAATGATATTTTCTAATTCTCTTATATTCCCCGGGAAATCATATGCCATTAATTTATTTTGTGCCCACTGATTTATCTGTTTTCGAGGTTCTCCTCCCTTTCTCTCTTTCCTAAGTATACAATTTACTAACAAAGGAATATCTTCTTTCCTTTCTCTTAAAGGAGGAATGGAAAATGTAATTACATTAATTCTATAATATAAATCTTTGCGAAACTGTCCCATTTTCACTTCCTCCTGAAAATTCTTGTTAGTAGCAAAAATAAATCTAGCATATATTTTTCTAGTAACCGTATCACCTATTCTCCGCAACTCTCTTTTTTCAATTATTCTCAACATTTTAGCCTGAAGATGTAAAGAAAGATCCCCTATTTCATCAAAAAAAACCGTCCCATTTTTTGCCACCTCAAGAAGTCCCAATTTATCATTGATAGCTCCTGTAAATGAACCCCGTCGATATCCAAAAAGCTCAGCTTCAAACAGATCTTCAGGGATATTTGTGCAATTGATAGGAATAAATGGATTATTACTCCTATCACTAAATTCATGTACTTTTTTCGCTGTTAGATCTTTTCCTGTTCCTGTTTCCCCCAAAATTAAAACATTTTTATCACTTTTAGCCGCTTTATGAATAAAGCTTAGCTTTTCTTTGATAATTAAGCTTTTTCCTACAATTTCAGAATCACCAGAAATTAAACCATTCATCAAAGAATGGTCCGATTTAATACCATCGATTTCATATATTTCTTCATAATATATGAACGAAATGAATTAATAAATTTCTCATTCAAAAATCATGAAGTATTCTCTATTCGATTTTAAAACACTCAAAGTGAGAAAATCGTCTCAAAAATAACTCTATAATATTAAAGACTAATTGCTCATAAAAAAAACCGGTGCTATAATTCACAAACAATAATGAAAAAGGAAGAAGAAAAAATAAAAGAATTTGAAGCCATTTTAAACAAGTTTTCTAGCTTTGCAAAAGCCAATATTCAAAAATTCAATGTTCAAAAAAATGGAATCGATCCGGATGACATATTACAAGAAGTCAAAATAAAAATATGGAAAATATTAAATGATGAGAAAAAGATAAAAAATTATGCGTCTTATATAAGAAAGATTGTAAATTCTTCTGTAATCGATCAAATAAGAAAACTTAGACGAGAAAAAGGAATCTTTTTTTATGAAAAACATAGATGGATTTCTGAGCATAAAAGGAATTATATAACTGACATTTCATGTGATATCAACATCAAAGAGATCATAGTTCAAGCTATAGATTCACTTATTGAATCACGCCGTAAAGTTGTTAAATTGTTTTTATTAAACATGACGATAGAGGAGATTGCTAATTTTCTTAAATGGAGCAAAGACAAAACAAGAAATTTGCTATACCGTGGCTTGTCTGATCTAAAAATGAAATTGAGAGAAAATGGAATTGAATATAAAAATTAGGAATAAAGAGCTACGAAATCTATATAAGGCTTATATCATGGAGAATGCGCCTCCATCACGAAAAAATTGTCCTCCTGTTAAGAAAATTATAAATTCTTTTGAATCAAAAATTCATGAAAAACAAAAAACGAAAATTATAAACCATATTGCAAATTGTTTCTACTGTAGTCAAGAATTTGAATTCATCCTTGAAACTCTGAGACACGAAAAGAGATTAAATAAAGAAATTTACAATATACTTGAATTTAGAAGTGACAGGACATATATAAAAAAAAGAATAAAAAAATATATCTCGAATTTGAAAAAAATACAAAAAATATTTTTCCCTAAATTCATTTGGAGATATGCGCTGTTGCTCCTTGGGATTGTCATTATAACTTCTTCTATCATTATCTTTCAGATTTCAGAAAAAAGAGAGTATCGTGGAACAAACCTTCAGAAAATTAATTTAATTGAGCCGATAAATGGAAAATATTCAAAAATATTTTTAGCATTCAAATGGAACGAATATAAGGATTCATACTATTATATACTTGAATTATTTGATGAAACTCTATTTCCAATCTGGAAAAGCGACAAAATTTTATCAAATCATATTTTCCTTCCGTATAAAATAGCCAAAAAATTAGGCAAAAATAAGACATACTACTGGATGATTACAGCTTTCCTATTTGATGGGGAAAAAATCGAATCGGATATAGAAGAATTTACAGTAAAAGATTAAAAAGTCAGACTAGTTTATTCAAAATTTTGAGTAAAACCAGAATCTCCGCTCAAAACAAAAGGCGCCCAATAGAATGGATGGCAAAACTTCGAATTTATCATTTTTAACTTGGCCAAACGCAACGCTTTAGCTTTATTATTTCCACAAGAAAGATAATGGTAAAACAAACTCATAAACTCTGAAGTAGACTCATCATTTATTTTCCAAAGTGTTAAAACGACTGATTTCGCCCCAACATAAAAGAAAATGCGCGGAAGGCCTAAGATACCTTCTCCATTTTCTAGCTTGCCCCTTCCTGTCTGACAGGCAGAAAGGACAACTAAATCTGCTTTTAATCTAAGATTAAAAATCTCTCTAACCTGAAGAAATCCATCTTCTTGTGAATCTCCATCTAAGGATAAAACTAGAGCCGATCTGAAGGGGTGTTCCTCATCTAGAAATCCATGGCAGGCGAAGTGAATAATCTGATAATCCTTAAGAAATATCTTTTTTATTGTCTCTTCTTTCGCTTCTTCTTCAAGATAAACATCTCTTCTCTTTTTTGGAAAATACCTTGAAATCTTTAAAATTTCTCTTTCACTATAAGGTAAGGGAGAAATATCATATCCTTGACTTAAATATGACTCACTTAAAATTTCTATATATGTCTTATACTTTAATCCTTTTAATGAAGTTTTTATAGTATAAGAAGGATTTCCAAATGCTAATAAGCTTTTTGGATTTTTATTGTTAGTTTTCTTCTTCGATAAAAATAACAAAATTGAAGAGGAAGGCACATAAGAAATATTATAATTCTTTATTAAATAATCATTTTTCCAAACCTTGTTGTGATTATGAAGTATAAGCGTTTCAAAAGGAAGATAATAGAGCACTCCATCAGGAATAATAATCAAATTTTCAATATAATTGGGAATATTCTCGACAGAAAAAAGAAGTTCCTGGGATATACGGCATGCAGCAAGACTTCCTCTAAATTTCCCTTTTGGAGAATCTGACAGTATCTTCAAATAGGCCTTTATTGATTTTTCAATTCTATCTCTTGAAGGTAAAGGATATACTACCATTTCATTTTTTGTAATGAAAAATACTACTGACTGGTTCTCACATAGAAAATATTCTATTAAAACAGTTTTTCCATCCAATAATTTCTGAACTTGTTCAACTTGACATGGAACAGGTGAAACTAAGTCAGCAACCTCAGGAATTTCTACCCTCATTTTGGATATTAATCTTATGTACTCATCCTCTACTTGTTGAAGTTCAATCAACAATCCTTCTTTTCTTTTCTTAGATAAATCTCCTTTGGAAAGCTCTTGATTAACCAAAGAAATTCGGCCTAATATTTCCTTTTCCTCTTTTTTTAGCTTAGGACTTAGTCTTTCCCTTATATCTACATTAGATTCTCCTAAGCTCTCTAAAAATGCTCTGGCTTTAGCTTTTTCAACTATGTGAAAAATTTCTTTATCGTAGTTATTTGCAGTACTATCTGTACTTACTCGGTAGAGAAGATTTATTAGTAACTCATAGACTTTTATTTTATCTCTTGCAAAACCCGCTTTGTAAGTATCTAACGAAATTTGGCTCCTTATATGGTCAATAATGTCAATGGCTTTTTTATAACATTTCACAGCCTGAGAAAATTCATTCCTTTTTTCTTGGCACTGGCCAAGTCCAAAATATGCTTCCCAGAGAATTTGCCTAGCACCAACCCTGTTGGCAAACTCTATGGCTCTTTGGAATGATTTTATTGCTTCCTCATAATTACCTTGACATAAGTGTACTATTCCCATATTTCCCAAAATCATTCCTATAGCCTCTAAATCCTGAATCTCTCTTCCCTTTTTATATCCCAATTGTAAGTATTTCAAAGCATTATGATACTTTTCTAAATCTATATGGATAGTTCCAATATTATTTAAAGCTTGAACCTCTGTTTTTTTAAAAATATCTATTTCTGCTTTTCTAATACTTGCCTTTTTTGCTAGCCGGAGACACTTGTTAAAATAGTCCAGCGCTTTATAGAAGTCCTTATCATTTCTGAAAATTATACCCTTTGTCCGAAACATAGTTCCTATGTTATTCAAATCTATCGATATATTAACACTGTCTCCTAACTGCTGATCTATTGTGAGGGCTCTTTTAAGATTTTCCAACGCTTTATCATAATTTCCTAGTTTCTCATAAATAATTCCACTATTAGTCAAACAAGCTGATTCAATCTTCTTATTTTTAAATTTTTGTGCTATTATAAATGCTTTGTCATAATAATTAAGAGCTTTAGAATAATCATCCAACTTCCAATAATAAAGGCCAATATTATATAAACAATTCCCTTGCTCTTCCCTATGATTTAAGCTTTGAGCAATTGTTAAAGCCAACTCATTCAAGGCATAATATTTTCTGAAATTGTTCAATTCCCAATATATAAGACTCATTGAGCGAAGACATCTAATCTCATGTTCCTTACTCGCTGATTTTCTACTTAACTCGATTGCCCTTTGAAAGATTTCTATTGATTTTTGGCGTTGGCCTTCGAAATGATATTGTTTCCCTTCTGAATACAATCTATATATTTCAAGAGCTCTCCAGCATTCCTTTTGCATTTCTTTTAAATTAGAGTTCTTTGCAAGAGATAAAGCTTTGCTGTATTTCTTTGAAGATTCATCAATTTGGCCTAAGTTCCAGCATAATTGTCCTAAATTAATCAGACATTTCACTTCCTCTTCTTTATTATTATCAAATCTCTTTACAAGATCTAAGGCCCGTTCAAATATATCAAAAGCTTGGTAAAAATTTCCTTCTTTTTTGTATAATTCTCCTGACTTAACGATTAATTTATATATCTGATGAAGATCGGATTTGTTTTCTGGGGTACTATTATATATATAAGAGGAAAATAAAGAGAAATTAATTAAAAAAAAATTGTGAGTTCCAAGAAAGATTTTTTTTGAAAAAATATCATTTTTTTTTACCAAGAATATACAAAGGAACTCTATCTATGTCAACTGAAAATAAAAATGTCGTTCCAAGTCTAAATTGTCGCTTTTTATTTTCTAATTTCATTTGAAATTTAACTTTCTTATAATGATTAGTGTTTCGTCAACTGAGTCCATCACAAGAGAAAAGATATTATGCTCTATCACTAATTTAGTCATCATGAGTGGTAAAAATATTACCAATTTTAAGTTGCGTACTACAATACTTTATGTTAGGAATTTACTCGATAATCTAGATTTAGTGTAACGTAAAGCTTTCATTGATTTTTATCCCTGAATTAACTAACATCGTAATCTCAATACATTCAAGGGGAAGGACGAATGAAGAGGACAGTTTTTCTCATTTCCATAATCTTAGTATTAAGTTTAATCCTTTTCTCTCTTGAAGAAAGACCAAGGATAAGAGAGTTCGGAATAGAAACCGGAATACTTAAAACCCGGCAAATGGAATGCAATAACCGATGTCCAGGGAGTCAGAGTCGGGCATGTAACACTTTTCAAAGGGAAGAAGATCCGAACAGGAGTAACAGCGATACTTCCTCATGAGGGGAATATCTATCAGGAGAAGGTTCCTGCCGCAATATACATTGCCAACGGATACGGGAAACTGGTGCGGTACACCCAGATGGGGGCAAGTTCAACTTATTTTGCCCGGACATAAGCGGAAAATATGTGGTTAAGTTAATTTGGGTGAAAATATTTCGCCTAGGGAGTTCTTCCGTGCTTGGCTACAACGAAAGGGCGGGCTTCGGGCTCACGACGATAGAACACCCGCGGACGTTGCAGGCTCCTCTTTGCAAGTGGAAATGGTAAGCTGAATTCCTAGTACTATGGTAAACAGAATTCCCATGGTAATGGTAAGCAGAAATCCCATCAGGATGGTAAACAGAATTCCCATTTTGAGGGAACTCCTGTATGGTTTTAGAAAACTTTACAGGAGCGGAAATGATAAGAGAAAAAATGTACAAACAGATTCAAGATTTTAAGCGACAAGGGTATTCCAAAAAGGAGATAGCAGCAGTACTGGCAATGGACCCAAAAACCGT
>Ga0114930_10002636_pt1 | contig 16122 bp, 13 predicted proteins | sample AnhtaG_FD_87300 | JGI IMG/M metagenome (GOLD analysis project Ga0114930, IMG submission 87300) | Deep subsurface microbial communities from Anholt, Denmark to uncover new lineages of life (NeLLi) - Anholt_01485 metaG | ecosystem: Environmental > Aquatic > Marine > Oceanic > Sediment | place... | reverse complement strand
GCCCTGGCCCACGAGGGGTACAGCGCGATCACCACGTACCACGAGTGGGGGATTTCGGGCGACGCGGCCTCGCATAAACGCCTACCTTTCGAGGCCGTGGTAGAGCAGGCCCCCGAAGCGTGGGCCCACAAGAACAAGGCCGCCGCGCCGCTGACCTACTACCCCGTGATCGACACCGGATGGGACGCGCGGCCCTGGCACGGCGACGGCGCCTTGGTCATCGAGGGGCGGACGCCGGCCCTGTTCGAGCAGTTGCTCGACGCGGCCAAGGACTTCGCAAAGGCCAACGACAAGAAGATCCTCGTGCTCGGCCCCCTCAACGAGTGGGGCGAAGGGAGCTACATCGAGCCCAACCTCGAGTTCGGCTTCACCATGTACGAAGCCGTGAGAAACATCCTCGGACGCGGCAATCCCAGGAAATGGCCGGTCAACGTGGCCCCGTGCGACATCGGCCTTGGCCGGTACGGGTTCCCGAGCCGTGACCCCGTCAGCTCGTGGGCCTTCGACGGCCCCCACAGCGGCTGGCAGGCCATGATGGGCGTGGGCGACATGAGCTGCGGGGACGGACGCCTCCGCCTGCGCACCACCACGGCCGACCCCGCCCTCATGGCCCAGACCTACGGCATTCGGGCCGCCAACTTCCCCAAGGCCGAGATCGCCATGCAACTGGCCGGTGCGGTGTCGGAAGGCGACATGGCCCAGATCTTCTGGTCCACCGAGGGCGCCGCCGTCACCGAGGCCACCAGCGTGCGCTTCCCCCTCGCGACGGACGGCGCGATGCACACCTACACGGTCGACCTCGCGGCCAATCCGCGCTGGCGCAACATCATTTCCACCTTGCGCTTCGACCCCTGCTCCACCAGGGACGTCGAAGTGGTCCTCGATAGGTTCCACCTGACGAAGTGACCCCTCGCTCAGCGCGCGGCGACCGACCAGAAACCGGTGCGCCGACAACGCTTCGCCTCAAGCGCCCTGTGCGAACCGGGCGAGAAACTCGAGCGTGAAGTCATCCATGACCTGGTCCATGGCGGGCGCGCGCCCCAAGAGGCGCTCGAGCGAGGTGATCGGCTTGTCCACGATGCCGCAAGGCACGATGACCTCGAAGTGCCTCATGTCGGGCGCCACGTTGAGGGCGACGCCGTGGCCGGTGACCCAGTTGTGCAACGTGATGCCGATGGCGGCGACCTTCGCGTCCCCGACCCAGACGCCCGTGTAGCCCTCGAGGCGTGCAGCGTCGAGGCCGTAGCGGGCGAGTTGGCGGATGAGGACCTCCTCCAAGGCCCGCAGGTACCAGCGAATGGACGTGCGCCAGTGCCGCAGATCGAGGACCGGGTAGGCGATGAGCTGGCCGGGCCCGTGGTACGTCACGTCGCCGCCGCGGTCGCTCTCGCACACGTCAATGCCGAGCCCGGCGAGCTGCCCAGGTGTGCGCAGGAGGTTCTCGACATGGGTGCTGCGGCCCAGCGTAATAGTCGGGGGATGTTGCAGCAGATACAGCGTGTTGGGGTCATCGCCGCGTTCGACCCCGGCCCGCCGTTCGTCGAGCAGACGAAGCCCCTCCGCGTACGGCACGAGACCCGGCAAGCGAACGACCTCGATCCCCGGACTCGCTTCTTGCATTTCGGACTCGTCGCGGGACATAGGCCACTCGGTTCCCATCCGCGGACTAAGGGCCGGCGACCAGGTCGTGGAGCAGCTCGAGGTCGATCTCGAACAGCGAATCAACGATGTGATCGGCCTCCCTCAGGCGGTCGGCGGGAAAGGAGCTGGTGAAGGCGATGCACTTGATGCCGGCGGCCTTGGCGGCCGCAACGCCCGTGACCGCGTCCTCGACCACGACACACGCCTCGGGCGGCACCCGGAGCGTGTCCGCGGCGACCTGGTAGATCTCGGGATGCGGCTTCTTGTGGGTCACAAGGTCGCCGGTGATGATGGCGGTGAAGAAGTTGAACGGGATCTGCGCGGCCTTGAGCGTCTCTTCGAACTTCATGCGGGGGCTGGACGTGGCAATGGCGAGCTTCCAGTTCCCGCTGGCGCTGGCGGCCTGAATCAACGCCTTGGCCCCGGGGAACGCAATCGGGGCGCGGGCGTTGATGATGCGCACGAAGTTGTCGTGACGGACCGCGATGGCGCGTTCGGTGTCTATCGCGATGCCGAGACCCTCGGCCGGGCCCTCGACGTAGCGCACGGCCCCGGTGCCGATGAAGGGGCGGAAGTCCTCGGGGCTCAGGTCAACGCCGTACAGGTCCTTGAACATCCGGATAGACGCCTCGGCGATACAGGACTCCGTGTCGGCCAGCACGCCGTCCACGTCGAATATCAACCCATACTTCATGACGCTCCCTGCTTCGCGTAGGCGCATAGGCACAGTACGGCTCGCTTGGTGCTCGGACCCAGAGCGGGAGCATCGATTACGAGCACGAGCACGAGCACGAATGACGAGCATAACCGTGGGAAATGCCCTTCAGCAAACCGCGCCCGGACTACGCCGGAACGGGTTCGGCGACGCTGATCGCTTCGAGCACCGCGTCTTCGTCGGCTTCGACCGTGATCGGTTCCTCGGCGGCCCGCAACGCGCTGTCGGGGTCTTTGAGGCCGTGGCCGGTCAGCACGCAGACCACGCGGAGGCGTTCGCCCTCGAGGGGCGCGTGCTCGTCGAAGTAGCCGTGGTTGGCCAGCTTGATCAGCCCCGCAATGCCCGCGGCGCTGGCGGGCTCGGCGAAGATGCCTTCCGTCCGGGCCAGCATCTGGTAGGCAACGCGAATCTCGCGGTCGGTCACCATGCCAATGACGCCGTCGGACTCGTCGCGGGCGGTTTCGGCGGTCGTCCAACTGGCGGGGTTGCCGATGCGGATGGCGGTGGCGAAGGTCTGGGGGTGCTTGACCGGGTGGCCGAGCACAATGGGCGCGGCGCCCGCGGCCTGAAATCCCAGCATGCGCGGCAGGTTCTTGGCGCGCCCGGCCGCGTGGTACTCCTTGTAGCCCTTCCAATAGGCCGTGATGTTGCCCGCGTTACCGACCGGCAGCACGTGAGAATCGGGCGCGACCCCGTCGAAGTCGTCGACAATCTCGAAGGCGGCCGTCTTCTGGCCCTCGATGCGGTACGGGTTGATGGAGTTGACAAGGGCGATGGGATGCTTGCTCGTGATCTCGCGCACCAGGCGCAGGGCATCGTCGAAGTTGCCCTTGATCTGGACAACCTGGGCCCCGTGGATCATGGCCTGGCTCAGCTTGCCCAGGGCGATCTTACCCTCGGGGATGAGGACCGTGCACTTGAGGCGCGCGCGCGCCGCGTACGCCGCCGCGGACGCAGACGTGTTGCCGGTGGACGCGCACATCACCCCCTGGAACTGGTCCTCGACGGCCTTGGTAATGGCCATGGTCATGCCGCGGTCTTTGAAAGAGGCGGTCGGGTTGAGCCCCTCGAACTTCAGCCAGATCTCGAGCCGCGGGTTCACCGCGCGGCTCAGGTCGTACGCGGGAATCAGGGGGGTGGATCCTTCGTTGAGCGTGATGACGGGCGTGTCTTCGGTGACGGGCAAAAACTCGCGATAGCGCTCGATAACGCCCCGGTTTACCATGGCCGGCCTCCTCGTGCTTCGGCTACCGCCGTCTAGAGTACGCGAATGACGTGCGTCTTTTCACCTATGAAATCCAGCGCGTCGATCTCGTCCAGCGCCGTGCACAAAGACGACTCGGTCGTCTCATGGGTCATCATCACCACGGCCACGAAGTCCTCGATGTGCCCTTCCACCTGCATGCAGGACGCAATGCTGACGCCGTGCCGGCCGAGGGCGGCGCCCACGTGGCCGAGCACGCCGGGCTGGTCGCCCGTGGTCAGCCGCAAGTAGTAGCGACCGACCAGCCGGCCGATATCGCGCACGGGCCGCCGGGGGCCGTACACGAACGGCGGCGGGGCCGGGGCGTCGCCGCGTTTGGCGATGTCGACTACGTCGGCCACAACCGCGCTCGCGGTCGGCATGCGGCCCGCGCCGCGGCCGTAGTACAGCGTGGCGTCCACGACGTCGCCCTTGACGTAGACCGCGTTGAACTCGTGGCGCACCGACGCCAGCAGGTCGTCCTGCGGGACGAGCGTCGGATGGACCCGGGCCTCGACCTCGCCGTCCACGGCCCGAATCACCGCCAACAGCTTGATGAGATACCCCATCTCACGCGCGTAGGCCACGTCCGCGTGGGTAACGCCCGTGATGCCCTCCACGTAGATATCCTCGAGGTCGACCTCGGTCGAGTAGGCCAGCGACGCCAGGATCTGGCACTTGTGGGCCGTATCGTGGCCCTCGACGTCCAGGTCCGGCGGCGACTCCGCGAAGCCCAGCTCCACGGCCTGGCGGAGGGCCTCGTGGTATTCGAGACCATCGTACGTCATCCGGCTGAGGATGTAATTGCACGTGCCGTTGAGGATCCCGTAGACGACCTCGATCTCGTTGGCGACGAGGCCCTCGCGCAGGGCCTTGACGATCGGGATGCCCCCGGCCACGGCCGCCTCGTAGCGCAGTTCCACCCCGCTCTCGATGGCCGCCTTGGTGAGCTCGGGGCCGTGATGGGCGAGCAGCATCTTGTTCGCCGTCACCACGCTCTTCTTCGCGGCCAGGGCCTTCAGGATGAACGTCTTCGCCGGCTCGAGCCCGCCGATCAGCTCGCAGACGACGTGGACCTTCGGGTCCGCGATCAGCGCGTCCGCGTCGGTCGTCACTGCGACACCGCTAAGGTCGAACTCCCGCAGGCAGTCCTGCTCGAGCTCGGCCACGTGGACCAGCGCCACGTCCGCGCCCGCCCTCTGGGCGATGGGCCCTCGATTCCCCAGCAGCGTCTTGACGACGCCCCCGCCGACGGTCCCCGCCCCGATCACACCGACTCCCAATGACATAGCCGTCCCTCTCCAACGTCATCGATTCCTGGAAACCCTACCCTAACCCGAATGGCCGCGTCCTGTCAAAACCGCTATGCGCGCCGGCATCTTCATCTTCATCTCCCTGTCCCCCCTTCCCCGTCTTGCTCTTCCTTGTCATCTTCCTGTCCCCTCCCTCTCCATCCGTCCAATCTGTGCAATCTGTGGACGCCCGGATCGCTCGCAATCCAGCCCGAAACGCTTGACTCCGATTCGTGGTTGGAGGATCATGCCCCCCAACCCGGCCCCCAACGGGGTTGGCTTGGGCTTCATCCTCGGTATGTGATATCTGATCTTCGGCGGCCTGGATTCAGGAGCGGCCCGGGCAGAAGACAATCGGGAAGATGAGAGGCAAGGCAATGGCGAAGGAGACGAGAAATGGGCCGGTCTGGGGGCCGGAGAATCCGCATCCGCTGTCGCGGATGAAGACGGAGCTGGTGTGGGAGGGGAAGTATGACGAGTACGGCGCCCGGCGGGCCGTGAAGTTGCCGGCGTCGGCGTTGCCGCTCCAGCGCATCGAGACGATTGACGAGCCGCGCGACCGGGAGCATGCCGTCCAGGGCGACCTGTTTGAGCCGGAGAGATTCACGCAGAAGGCCCACCGCGACGACTTCCGCAACATGCTGGTCTGGGGCGACAACAAACTGGCGCTGGCGGCGCTGCTCGAGCGCTTCCGCGGCCAGGTCGATCTGATCTACATCGACCCGCCCTTCGACGTCGGTGCGGACTTCACCATGCAGGTTCAGCTCGGTGAAGAGGGCGACGCCGTGCAGAAGGAGCAGTCGATCCTCGAAGCCGTCGCCTACCGCGACACCTGGGGCAAGGGAACCGACTCCTACCTCCACATGATGTACGAACGCCTGACCCTCATGCGCGATCTGCTCAGCGACAGGGGGAGCATTTATGTGCATTGCGATTGGCGGATGGAAAGTGGCCTGAGACATATGATGGATGAAATCTTTGGTCGAGAGAATTCTAAGAATGCTCTTGTGTGGAAGAGAACAAGTGCTCATAACGATCCCTCAAGATATGGGATTATTGATGACAGGATATTGTTCTACACTAAATCCGCTGAATGGATCTGGAATAGCCCAAGGATGCAGTATGAGGATTGGTATATTGAACGGTATTATCGCTACGTAGACGAGAAAACGGGTAGAAACTTCCTATCGAGAGATATTACAGGGCCTGCACATGGCGGCAAGTCTGGAATCTATCAATGGAAAGGTAAATGGCCTTCAAAAGGAAGAATGTGGGCTTACACAAAGGACAAGATGGAAGAACTTGATGCGCAGGACCGCCTCTTTTGCACACAAAATGGTATTCCTCGCCTCAAGCAGTTCCTTCATGAAATGGAAGGTAATCCAGTTCAGAGTATATGGGATGACATCTTGCCGATTGTTTCATGGTCAACGGAAGGATTCGGCTATACTACTCAGAAACCAGAGAGTCTTGCAGAACGCATCATCAAAGCCTCGTCGAACGAAGGCGATCTGGTGGCGGACTTTTTCTGCGGTTCCGGGACGGCGCTGGCGGTGGCGGAGAAACTGGGGCGGCGGTGGATTGGCGTGGACCTGGGGCGCTATGCGATCCACACGTCGCGCAAGCGGTTGATTCAGGTGCAGCGCGAACTGCACGGCCAGGGCGAGCCGTACCGCTCGTTCGACGTGTATAACCTGGGGCGCTACGAGCGGCAGTGGTGGCAGGCGGAGCGGCTGCAAGGGGCGGACGAGGAGCACCGGCGTCTGGTGCTGGCCTTCTATAAGGCGGCGCCGCTGGGCGGCGGGGGAGGGGATGTGCTGATCGGTCCGATCGGTCGGATCGGTCCGATCGGACGAAGCGGTTCGGGTAAGCGGCGGGGCGAACGGGGGAGGGGAACGGCCGGGGCGCATCCGCTCCTGCACGGGACGAAGAAGGGGGCGTTTGTCCACGTGGACAATATCGATGGTTTGTTTACCCGGAACGAACTGGCGAGCGTGGCGCTGGCGGCCAAGTCGGCGGGGGCGCGCGAGTTGCATTGCCTGGCGTGGGAGTTCGAGATGGATCTGGCGCGGCGCAAGCCGGCGATCTAGGCGGAGACGGGCCTCAAAATCCGGCTGGTCTATATCCCGCGTGAGATCATGGAGGCCAACCGCGAGGAGGTGCAGTTCTTCGAGGCGGGCATCCTTGAAGCCAAGGCAGAAGTAACAAGCGAAAAGGAAAAAGGAGCGGCTGCTACGGTGGACGTGGAGCTGGTGAAGTTTACCCCGGCGCTGGCGGAGGCGCCAGAGAAGGAGATGGAGGCGCTACGAGAGCGGGCGGTGAAGTCGCCGTTCGACTTGATCGACTTCTGGGCGGTGGACTTCGAGCACCAGGCGGGCAAACCCTTCGAGCACCACTGGCAGGACTTCCGCACCCGCAAGGACCGCGCGCTCAAGACCAAGAGCGACGTCGCCTGGGAATACACAACGAAGGGCAAGAAGCAAATCTGCGTGAAGGTCATCGACGTCTTCGGCGTGGATACTACGACGGTGATGGAGGTGAAGATATGAGGAAAGCGCCATCAGACCGATCAGACCGATCGGACCGATCGGACCGATCGGACCAATCCTCGACTCCGCCCGCGCCCCCGCCGCCGCCCAAGCGTATTCGGCCGAGCGGGGGGTATCGCGGCCTGCGTTCGTTTCGCACGACCACCGTGATCTACGACGCAACGGTACGTTTCTGCGAGCGCTTCCTGGATGCGCGCTCCCGCACCGTTGACCAGATGGTTCAGGCTGCACGCTCCGGCCGGCAGAACATCGCCGAAGGCAGCCGGGCGTCGGCTGCTTCGAGCCAGACCGAGCTGCGGCTGGTGAACGTGGCCCGCGCCAGCCTCGACGAACTCCTGTTGGATTACGAGGATTACCTTCGCCAGCGTGCGCTGAAACAATGGGACAAGAACGCTCCTGAAGCGCGGGAAGTCCGCGCTCTGGGGAAGAAGGTTAATCGGACCGATCCGACCGATCCGACCGATCGGTCTGATCCGTCCGATTATGCCCTCTACCGGCCGTGGCTGGAGCACGATAATCCCGAGGTGGTGGCCAATGCGATCATCTGCCTGATCCACCAGGCCAATTACCTGCTCGACCACCAGATTGCGGCCTTGGAACGCGGCTTTGTCGAGGGCGGCGGGTATAGCGAGCGCTTGGCGGCGGCCCGGATTGCCCGGCGGCGGACCGGCGCGGAGCAGGAAGGGGCCCAGGCGCCCGCGGCGCCGGTCTGTCCGCGTTGTGGACAGCCGATGGTATTGCGCGCCGCCCGCAAAGGGTCCAATGCCGGTTCGCAGTTCTGGGGATGCTCAGGCTACCCCGCCTGCCGCGCCACACTCAATCTGGACGATCTGACCGATCGGACAGATCGGTCCGACCCGGGACCCACGCAAACTCGTTAGGGAGCTTTTCGCCTATGGCATTCGAAGTCAACGAGCATAACCTATCCGCGCTGGAGCCGTTGTTCCGGCCGTGGGAAGAACCGACGCAATACCGGATGCCGAACCCGTTGGACGGCGAAGCGGCGTTGATCCAACCGGGACGGCGGCCCAGCAAGTGTCCGCTGGTGCGGAGCATTCGGGCGCAGGTGGATCAGTGGCGCAAGGGGGGCTATCCCGGCGTGAGCGATACGTCGCGGACGTTGCTGAACTTCTGGTTTCAGTCTGAGCATTCCGTGACGGACGGCGAAGGGAACGCGATTCCCTTTCGCTACCACTGGGCGCAACGAGAAGCCATCGAGACGGTGGTCTATCTCTATGAGATGCGCGGGGTTAAGAATGTTGCGGAATTGATGTTCGAGTTCGGTGACGACACGATTGCGGATCTGGCCCTCGGAATCAATCCTGACGAGGACCGCTGGGCGCGCAACTGCTGCAAGATCGCCACGGGCGGCGGCAAGACCAAGGTAATGAGCCTGGCGATTGTGTGGAGTTACTTCCATCGGATGTATCAGGAAGGCTCGGACCTGGCGCAGCATTTCGTTGTAATCGCGCCCAACCTGACGGTTTATGAGAGGCTGAAAGACGACTTCGAGAATTGCGCGATCTTCTTCAACGATCCTTTGCTGCCGCCGGAGTGGAAGCCGGACTTCCAGATGCAGGTGGTGTTGCAGGAAGAGCCGGGCGGTTCGAGCACGACGGGGGCGGTGTATCTGACAAACATCCACCGGCTCTATGAGAACTGAAATGCCAATGGCGACGACGAGAACGGCCCGACGACAATCTTCGGCCCGGACGTGAAGCGCGCCCAGGCGCTCGACACCGGCGCCGCGTTGCGGGAACGCATTACGTCGCATCCGCGCTTGGTGGTTCTGAACGACGAGGCCCACCACTTGCACGACCCGGACTTGGCCTGGAACCGCGCCATCGATGCGCTCCACAGCCAGAACAAGAGTAAAGGCAACGGAGGCCTTTGCCTGCAACTGGACTTCACGGCGACGCCGAAGCACAACAACGGCGAATTGTTCCGCCACATCATCTGCGACTTTCCGCTGGGCGAGGCGGTGGACGGAGGGATCGTGAAGGTTCCCGTTCTTGGCGAGTCGGACGACCTGCAAGTCAAAGGCGACAAAAACACGCCGGGGCATGAGAAGTACCGGAATCACCTCGAAATCGGCTACCAGCGCTATGCGAAGACCTTCGAGGAATTCGAGAAGACACGGAAGCCGATCCTGTTTGTGATGACCGAAGACGCCAAGTCCGCCGATGAGATCGCGCGCTTTCTGGACAACGACGACTTTCCGCTTATCAAGGGGCGGGTATTGAACATTCACACGAAGTTGAAGGGCCGGATAAAGACGGTGAAGCGCGGGGGCCGCGAGGTGAAGGAGTTCGTCGAGAATGAATCGGCCATGAAGCCGGACGATCTGCGGGAACTGCGCGAGATGTCGCGCGAACTGGACAAGCCGGATAGCAAGTTCCGTTGCGTGGTTTCGGTGATGATGCTGCGCGAGGGGTGGGACGTGAAGAACGTGACCACGATCGTCCCCTTGCGGGCGTACTCGGCGAAGTCCGGTATTTTGCCCGAGCAGACGCTCGGGCGCGGCTTGCGGCGCATGTTTCCTGGACAGGACACGCCGGAGATGGTGACCGTGGTTCATCATCCGGCATTCCGCAAACTCTACGAAAACGAGTTGGCGCAGGAGGGGGTGGATATCGCCGTTCTGCCAATACGCGAAGCATACAAGCAGACGGTGACGATCTTCGTGGATCATGAGAAGAAGCCCGTCGAGGAACTGGAGATTGAGATACCGCTGATCACGGACGCTATCGAGTCGAGCGCGACGCTTGAGAAGTTGTCTTTCGAGGAGGTCCGGGCTTATTTCGAGGGACGGTTCAAGGAGTTGCCTCTCGGGAAGAAGCAGACGAAGCCGGTCGAATACGAGGAGCGGCATCTTTTTACAGATGAGATTGTCTCGCAGATGCAGTTCCAGGTCGGGTTGCTCTCGAACGCCTGGTCGGCGCCGCAATACTTCGCGCAGATGCTCGGACGAGCCTGCAAGATCAGCAACGCCCATCAGGTGTTGACGCCGTTGATGGATGATCCGGACGAAGCGCGAAAGACAATGGGCCAATGGCTGGGCTGTCTGTGCCTGATGGTGAATGCGCCGGCCCAGTGAGTGGAATTATGCGGAAGATCTGCGGATAGCATACTTGACTCTTTTTGGGGCTTGCTCTTACGACCGAGCCCTCGTCTTCTCAGGAGCCTGAAGTCAGAGAGCTTCCGGGTTTCGATTGCGCCCTGCGTGGCTTGACGCTACTGTCCCGGGAATACCACTTGTTTCCCACGAGACGTCGAGCACGCACAGGAGGTCGCCGACGCGGACCTCTTGGCCCTCGTGAACGCACTGCTCGAGCAGCGTGCCGGTCTTCGGGCTGGGCACATTGAAGGCGGCCTTGTCGGTGGTCATCTCGAGCAGGTCGGCGTCTTCCTGCACGGTTTCCCCCACAGTCACGAGCCATTGGGATACGACGCCCTTCTCGAAGGTCTCGTCGCCCATATCGGTAAGCGTTACCTCGAAACGCACGGTCCGTTCTCCTTGGCGGTGTTGGGATGAGGCCGCCTGGCGAGCACTTCCTCGGAACGGTAGGAGCTTCGCACAAAGGGGCCGGTTGCGGCAAACGCAAACCCGACTTCGTAGGCGAGGTGTTCGTAGGTTTCGAAGCGCTCCGGGTGGACGAATTCGACCACCGCCGTCTGGTCGCCGGTGGGGCGAAGGTACTGCCCGATGGCCACGGCCGCGCACCCCGCGCCGCGCAGGTCCTCGAGCGTCTGCCGCACTTCGTGTTCGGTCTCGCCGTGGCCCACCATGAAGGCCGACTTGATGATGGCGCTGCCGTCTTGGTCCGCGGCGAAGCGCAGCACCTCGAGCGAGCGCCCATAGTCGTAGCGCGCGTCGCGTAGAACGGGGTACAGCCGTTCGACGGTTTCGATGTTGTGCCCGAACACGTCCGGCTGCGCGCGGAGCACGGCCAGAATGGCCTCGCGCGCGCCCTCGAGATCGGACACGAGCACCTCGATGGTGGCGCCGGGGTTCCTGGCCCGAATGGCCGCCACCGTGCACGCGATGTGTTCGGCGCCGCCGTCGGGCAGGTCGTCGCGCGTCACCATTGTGATGACCGCGTGGGCGATATCGAGCCGGCGCACGGCCTCGGCCACCTTGCCGGGCTCGTCCGCGTCCGGCGGGCCGGGCGTGCCAGGTGCCACGGAACAGAAGGCGCAGTGCCGCGTGCACACGTTGCCCAGCACCATGAACGTGGCCGTGTGGCGGCGCCAGCACTCGGCGATGTTCGGGCACCGCGCGCTCTGGCATACCGTATGAAGGCCCAGATCCTGTAGGATCGCCTTGGTATCGGCGAATTCTTGGCCGGAACCCCACTTGCGGCGGATCCATTCGGGAAAGTGGTCAGCCATGTCGTGTCCGTGTTTGCTGCGCCCGTGCGTCGTACCGCAACTACACGCCGATTATAGCAGCGGCACTCGCGCTGGCGAAAGACGCGCCACATCGAGGAGCCATGCAACCCGCCCGCGCTGACAGTCCGTCGACGCCCCCGCGATGGCGGGTTCCCCTCGCCGTGTGCCTCGCAGCGTGTCCGTTCCTGTACCTGGTCGCGCTGCTCTGCCGCTATCACCTCGACGTCCCCTACATGGACCAATGGGAATTCGTGCTGCTGCTCGAGAAATCCTACGAAAGCGGCGTGACCTTGGGCGACCTGTGGGCGCAGCACAGCGAGCACCGCCTCATCTTCCCCCGCCTCATCATGCCGGCCTTGGCCCGCTTGAGCCACTGGGACATCCGTTGGGAGTTGGCCGCCAACGTGGCGCTGGGCGTGGGCCTGTTCGCGGCGCTGGTCGGGCAGCTCCGCGCGACGGCGAGACGCCTGGGCATACGCGGGACCCTCTGGCTGGTTCCGCTGGTTTCGCTCATAGTGTTCTCGCTGAGCCAGTGGCAGAACTGGTTCCTGGGCTGGCAGTTGGTCGAGTTCCTCAACGTGCTTGCGGTCGTGGTCGGGTTCATACTCCTGGCGCATCCCGGCGGCGGTTGGGGGCGCCTCGTTGCCGCGATTGCCATGGGGATCGTCGCAACGTACTCGTTCGGCAGCGGGCTGGCCTTCTGGCCGGTCGGTTTCGTGGGGCTCGTGCTCGTCGACCTCGGCGCGGGCGGCGGGTCAGCAGGGCCTGCGGCCGCGAAAGCGGCCTCGCCCTCACGCGCGCGCTGGTGGGTGTGGCTGGCCGCCTCGTGCCTGGTCGTCGCGTCCTACGGATACGGCTACGAGCCGCCCGGCTACCACCCGTCCATGGGGCTGGTGTTCGCGCGCCCGCTCGAGTACGCAGTCTACATCCTGACCTACCTCGGCGCTCCCGTCGTCGCCTACCACGGCCCGGCCGCGGCCATCGCCGGCGCCGGGGGGCTGGCGCTTCTCGGCGGGCTGGCGGGGCTCCTCGTTCGCAGGCACGCCGTGCCATTGGCGGCACTGGCGCCGTATCTGTGCATGGGCCTGTATGCCGCGGCCTCGGCCGCCATGACGGGGCTCGGCCGCGTCGGTTTTGGCGCCGACCAGGCGCTGAGCTCGCGGTACGTGACCATGGCGCAACTGTTGTGGATCTCGAACGCCGTCTTGGCATATCTGCTGGCGAGCGGCCTCGGGCGCGAAGCTCGGGGCACGCTTACGCGATGGGGCTTCGCCGCCGCGATGGTCCTGTTTGGCCTGCTGCTGGCCGTCAACGGACTCTACGGGACGCTGAAATGGACCGAGCGCTATGCGTATCGCCTCCCAGCGCGGGCCGGGCTGCTGGTCGGAAACGACCCGGAATTGCTTCGACGGCTGCACCCCGACGTGGAGATCGTCAAGGCGCGCTGCGAAGTCCTGCGTCGCCATGGGCTCTCCGTCTTCAGGCCATGACCGCGTTCGTAGCGCAGGCTGTCAGCCTGCAGTTCTCGGCGTGAGTTGCTTCCAAGGGCCCCCTTTTTGCACCAAGCGAAAGGCAATGGTAGACTTCCATCACGGTCTGCGCTGCTGTCAATTCAGACGACACACTCGGGAAAGTCTCGATGGCCTCTCGCAAGAAACTGATTCCGATCGCCTTGGGAATCGCGGTGCTGCTCGGGGCCGCCTTGGGCGGCTGGTGGCTGGTCGAGTCGGGCTACTTTCGCACGACAGAGGACAGCGAGGCGGCGCTCGCGCGGATCCAGGCCCAGCGACTCATCATCGACGACCACGAGCATATCCAGTCGCTCGAACAACTGCCGGCGGTGCTGGGTGCGATGGACGCGTTGGGCATCGGCCGCATGGTGTTGCTCGGCAGCTCGTGGTTCACGATCACCCTGAACCCGAAGGTGGGCTTCTCGCGCTACGACTGGAACAACGAGCAGCTCATGCAGATCTGCGAGCAGCACCCGGACCGCTTCGAGGCGTGGCCCACCGTCAACCCCGAGGACCCCAAGAAACTCGAGAAGTTCAAGGACTACCACCAGCGCGGCGCCGTGGGACTCAAGCTGTACCTGGGCCACGGCTACGTGATCCCGCGTGAGAACCGCTACATGTTTCACACCATGGCCATCGACGACCCGAGCATGTTGCCCCTCTACGAGTACTGCGAGGAGCAGTTCGTCCCGGTGTGCATCCACGTGAACCCCGGCCCGAAAGCGCCGGGCTTTGCCGACGAGTTCCTCGCCATGCTCCGGCGTTTCCCGGACCTCAAGGTCATCTGCCCCCACTTCATGCTGTCGTCCATCAGGGATTCGCGACTGCGCGAGTTCCTGGATACGTTCCCGAATCTCTACAGCGACATCAGCTTCGGCTTCGACACCTTCTTCCAGGCCGGGATGAAGCGGATCTCGAAGGACCCGGACAAGTTCCGGAGTATCTTCGGCAATTACCCCAACCGGTTCATGTTCGCCACCGACATGGTGGTGACTGCAATCGACTTCAAGAACGAACAATGGATTGAGGAGCGGCTCCAGGCGTACCTCGACATGCTCACCAAGAAGACCTACACCACGCCCCACCTCGTCGACAAGGAAACCGGCAACCCCGTCGTACTACGCGGCCTTGCCCTGCCCCCCCAACTGCTCGAACGGGTGCTCTACAAGAACTACGAGGACTTCCTGGCCCTAAGGCCGCGGGACACCCAGATCACCCGCGAGATCGTCTGGTCCAGAATGGGCATCCGAAGGGCCAACCGAAAACCCGGTCAGATGCTACCCCCAAATGCCTGGAAAACGAAGTAGTCCGTGGGTTTCGGGGCAGGCAGACCACCCGGGCAAAAAGCTATACGCAGGGGGATGGGGACACTGGCCGCGCCGTTGCGCCAACGGCCACCCAGAAACGGCCCAAGCCCAGGCTAGGCCGTCTCTTCCTCGCCGTCGAAGAGCAGGCCGACTTCCAAGTCGTCGGAGAAATCCTGCGCGGCCACTTCCTTCAACACGACCTGGGTGTTCTGGTAGTGGGGGCTGCCCGTGCCCGCGGGGATCAGGTGCCCGATGATCACGTTCTCCTTCAGGCCGCGCAAATAGTCGCGTTTGCCGGCCAGGGCCGCCTCGGTAAGCACGCGGGTCGTCTGCTGGAACGACGCCGCAGCGACGAAGCTCTCGGTGCTCAACGCCGACTTCGTGATGCCCTGCAGCATCGGCTCGGCCTCCGCGGGCCGCCCGTTGCGTTTCTGCGTTTGCTCGTTCATCTCGCGGAAGCGCACCTTGTCGACCTCCTGGTGCGCGAGGAACGGGGTGTCGCCCGGGTCGTCCTTTATCCGGACCTTTCGCAGCATCTGGCGGATCGCGACCTCGATGTGTTTGTCATTGATTCGCACGCCCTGCAGGCGGTAGACCAACTGCACCTCGTCCAGCAGGTACTTGCGCAATTCGTCCTCGCCCTGGACCTCGAGGATGTCGTTGAGGATGACGGGGCCATCCGTGAGCCGCTGCCCGGCGTATACCCGGTCGCCCGCCTGGACGTTGAGGTGCTTGCCCGGCGGGATGGTGTATGTGCGCTCCTTGCCGACGGGGGGGACCACCTTTACCTTGCGTATGCCCTTGGTGGCGCCGCCGAGTTCGATGATCCCGTCGATGTGGCTGATCACGGCCGGGTCCTTGGGCTGGCGCGCCTCGAACAGCTCCGCCACGCGGGGAAGCCCGCCCGTAATGTCCTTGGTCTTGCTCAACTGGCGCGGCGCCTTTGCCAGAAGGTCCCCGGCGCGCACCTTGTCGTCATTCCTCACGAGCACGTGGGTCTGGGCGGGGATCGTCGCGTAGGCCAGCACCTCGTCGTTCTTGCCCAGGATCGTGATCTGCGGGTGGAGGTCCTGCTTGTGGTCCGTGACCACCCGCTCCTCCAGCCCCGTGTCCGGATTCACGTCCACGCGAACGGTCACGCCCTCGACCATGCCCTCGAGGTGCACCCGGCCCGAGGATTCCGCGACGATCGAGTCGTTGTAGGGGTCGCGCTCGAGAATGACCGCGCCCTTGCGGAGCTTCTGGCCGTCGCTGACGTGCAGCACGCAGCCCGGCGGCGTCAGGAACCGTTGCGTCTCCTTGCCCTCCGCATTGGATACGACGAGTTCGCCGCCGCGATTGACGACGACCGTCTTGCCGTCGCGGTCGACCGCGGTGCGCGCGTTGCGATACGCGACCGTTCCGGCCTCGGTCATCTTCAACACGGTGGCCTCGACCTGGCGGCTGGCGGCGCCGCCGATGTGGAACGTACG
>Ga0114930_10002635_pt1 | contig 16123 bp, 16 predicted proteins | sample AnhtaG_FD_87300 | JGI IMG/M metagenome (GOLD analysis project Ga0114930, IMG submission 87300) | Deep subsurface microbial communities from Anholt, Denmark to uncover new lineages of life (NeLLi) - Anholt_01485 metaG | ecosystem: Environmental > Aquatic > Marine > Oceanic > Sediment | place... | reverse complement strand
GGTTTATTAGAAGATGCTGTTTGGAAAGCATATCTTAAAGACTATCCTATCGAACTTGTTAGCCGAATAAGAAACGAACTTAAAGATCATATTTATGGTTTGGCAGAAAAATTAAATCGGAACAGTCGATATTTTGGCTATCGGATGGGCAAGTCAGCGGACAAAGTATATATTTATGTCCAGAAAGAAAAGCTGCGGATCGATCTTTGCATAGGCAGAGAACATGAGGAAGAAATCAGAACGGCTGGCTTTGATATAGTATACATGGACAATTTTCAGGGCCGTGCTGGCTGGTTGACCGGCTGGCATGTTCCCCATGATACGAAGAAAATGAATGTTATTATGAAATGGCTTCACAAGGCTTTCGAAGGAGACTGAAAAATGCAGCCGATGTTTACAGTTCATGCAGGTGAATATTTAATTGGTTCAGACATCGAGAATAAATTCAAGAAGTACAATGTTTGGGTCCCATCAAAAGACACTGGCATAGATTTGCTTGTGACTGATTCTAAGAATAACAAGGCGATTTCTCTTCAATGCAAGTTCTCAAAGGATTATACAGCGACCCATATGAAGGCTATATTTGCAAACAAGTTTAAGGCTTGGGGGTGGTGGACTCTGGATAGCGATAAGATTAGAAAGTCGCCGGCTGAGCTATGGGTTTTTGTAATGCAGAGCTTTCAACAAAAAAGTATCGAATGTATTATTATTCCACCGAAGGCGTTATTGCAGCGGTTGCGAAAAATACACGGCAGAAAAAAACGGATCCAAACATACCTGTGGGTGACCGAGAACGATAAGTGCTGGGAAACAAGAGGATTGGGGAAATCAGATAGAATCCTGATAGCCAATGACTCGTATCATAACCCAAAGAGGGACTTTACTGCTTACCTAAACAACTGGAAACCGCTGAAGAGAAAACTGAGATAGTCCCCACCTTAGCATCCGGCCCCACCCACGGCTGGCCAATAAAATGAGAGGTGGAAATGAAAGAAATAGTTGAGCTATTAAAAGATGAAATCAAGTATTTTAAGAAGTTAAAATCAGTGATTGGTGATATTCACGGGCATATACACAGCTTGGCTGTAAGAGCCGCTCATCTTTATCTTGCGGATAAACATCCTGAAGTGCACACTTGGGAATTGTCTGAGAAATATGGAAGTGGTATTGACGCTGTTGGCAAAAAAACTGATGGAGAAACGCTCGTTGCAGCAGAGGTCAAAACAACATTTCGGTCAGAAAAAAAGACTTTAGGAAGAGTTCAGCGGTCAAATATTCAAAAAGACATCAAGAAACTCTTGGCTACGGAGGCAAAACACAAATACCTATTTATCATAGATAATAAAAACAGAAAAGAATTTGAGCGTCTTCTAAAAAATGAAGGTGATGACATAGAACTTGTAAACATATTTGAATGTTAAAAAACTGTTACCTCCCATAGCGGCTGGCCAATAAAATAATAATACAAGAGAGGAAGAACGATGAAATATCTTACAGACGAGATTATAGAAAGAGCAATAAGCTTGCAACCAGAGATTGTTTTTGACAGCCATACCATCTACTCTACTCTAATGACAGATTTTGCAAGGGATTATGTTAGGCAGCTTTATGAATGTCTTGAATATGATCATGACCCATTTGTAAAACTGCATACTGATATAGCAAAACGAATGGCTTCAAAAGATTTTGGGCATATTGTGAGAAAACACGGCCGCAAAAGAATGTCTCTGAACTGTCGAGGCAAAGAGGATGAATGTCAAGTCTGGGAGAGAATAGAGGACAAGGGAACAACCAGAGCAGGATTTATAAATCCAAACCAACAAAAAAACCTCGGAAAACGTCAGCCACCTCTCGAAGGAACAGATAATTACCAGTATGTGTATGTAATGAATTGCACAAAATGTGGGCTTATCTATGGCACAAATGGTTCAGACATCCACCTGAGAAAGTGTCCTAATTGTCAGGGAGGTGAACCCGGAATCCCACTCTCCATCAACTGAATAAGATACGAGACCTATTATGTGGCACACAAACTGTGGAGATCAGACTTTAGAGGGTGCTGAGGCAAGGCTCTTTGCCGAGGTACTCTGGGACTTCGTCTGCGAGCTGGAAGTAGAGGGGGTAATTAAAGGTGTCCGGTACATTTTTTCCCTGTTCCATGAGATCCTTGAGAGAATTAATCACTTGAAACCTGATTTTTGTAAAATTATTCAGGTCGTACGGCGAAAATTATCTTCTGTAAAGTCATGGTAATAACTTGTGGACCCAGGCTAAAATCAGCGCTAAAGCTTGCTTTAAAAGATGATTTTGCCGAGTACACCAAGCCGGCCAAATCCGCCCGCCTCCCATCTTATCCCTCGACATTAAATCCCATACCCAAAAACCGAATTGTTACAATAGTAGATAAGTATATATGCATATACTTATACACTCTGTGCTCCCTCCTTGCCCCGTATTTACAATTTGCGTCGATACACAATATTTCACTTTACATTTAACATTAACCGTTGTATAATATGTATCAAACTAATACGCTAAAACAATTAATAGTCAATAGTCAATAGTAAATAGTAAATGGAGTTCGCTCATCATAACTACCGGGATCAACAATCAACTATGAACATTCAACTATTTCCTATCGCCTTACTCAGAATGTACCACCATCTACAAAACTTGTTCCCTGGGATACTAAATACGAGAGACGAGAGACGAGCGACGAGAGACGATTAATATGCAAAACAAACCCAATTTACTGAACGCTCAAATAAACGTAAGCTCATTTATAACAAAGGATTACGAAAATGTTCATCTCCTCGGACGCCGCAAAAACAAAGCCAAACAAACCCAATTTCAAACTTTTTGCTGGGGATGTCGTACGGAGAAAATTATGTTCTGTAACCGTTTAAATGGGAAATGTCAACTCCAAATTGCTGGTGACTTCGGCGGCAAAATCCGTGTAGGGCAGCGCAAGCGATTAAGCTATCATAGCCGCAGCAGGCTGCCGGGCCGGCAGGTGTATAGGGTCAGGAGTGCCTCAATCGCGGTGCTCCATAGAAACAGGGAGTAGTGAAGAATGGCGGTGAAGAAAGTGGCTATTATGCTGGACGAGATGTATCAAGTGCTTGAAGTCTGGTTTCCTTACTATCGGCTCAGGGAGGCGGGCCTCAAGCTTGATTTTGTTGCAGCAGATGCGAAAAAAGAATATCATTCCAAGGAAGGATACCCGTGCGTTTCGGATATTGCAGCCAAAGAAGCCGACGCCGGCGATTATGACTGTATGATTGTGCCGGGCGGCTTCGCGCCGGACTTTATGCGGAGAAACGCCGATGTTATAAAGTTCGCAAATGACATGGTAAATGCCGGCAAGGTCATCGCCGCTATATGTCACGGCGGATGGCTGCTCTGCAGCACCAATGTTTACAAAGGCAAAAAGGCAACGTCCTTTATGGCGATTAGAGACGATATAAAAAACGCCGGTGCCGAGTATGTGGATGCCGAATGCGTAGTGGACGGTGATTTGATTACGTCGCGAAAGCCCGATGATTTGCCGGCCTTTTGCACAGCCATCCTAAAGGCTCTGGAGAAATAACGAATAAACAAACAGGAGCATTTTTCTTATGAAGCGCAAAAGTAAAGAAAAAGAACAAGAGAAAACGCCGGTCGTGCTGGTCGTTGACGACAATCAACAGAATCTTGAATTGTTGCAGGCCTACCTTGAGGATGTCGACTGTGAGACGGTCCCCGCGTATGATGGGCTGGAGGCGCTGGAGATTATAGCAAAAAGTGCGCCTGATTTGATTTTGCTCGATGTGATGATGCCTAAGATGAGCGGGTTTGAGGTTTGCAAAAGGGTAAAGAATGACCCCAAAACCAGTGACATCCCTGTAATAATGGTGACCGCGCTTAATGAATATGGTGACATTGAGCGCGGTATCGACTCCGGCACCGACGATTTTCTAAGCAAGCCCATAAACAAGCTGGAGCTTTTGACGCGGGTTAAGACTATGCTGAAGTTAAAGCATCTAAGCGACAAGCTCGAACGCACGTTAGCCTATTTAAGTGAGATAGAAAAGCAGGCTCAAATGGCAAAGTCAACGGGCGAATGAAAAAAGGCCGAGCCAAACCGGCCCTGCCTTTTTGTAACCAGTATTGAAGGGGCAATCAGGTTGCTTTCTCAAATTCCGCCGAAAATCGTCCACCGGCCAGGCTGATTGAACACCTCACGAACACCGAGGCTATCCAGCTTCCACTCGCTAATTTCGCCGTCCTTCTCGATTTCAACAGTGCAGGGCACAACCAGGCCTCTGGTCTCCGGAATCGGATGTGGGCCCGCATCACCAATGGAAACAATGCGAAGAAACTTGATGTGCCCAAACCCTTGCTCCATCTTATCCGCCGGCATACCTTCTAACAATCTGCCTGCTTTGGCATAATCCCTGGCAATCAAAGCCTTAAAAAACTGGCGGACTACTTCCATGGCAATTTCGTCGTCCGTAAGCGTGCCTTGTGCCAAACCGACCTCTTGAACAATTTGGTCGATACGGGTCACGCCGGCAGGCACTTCGTTATCCAGAACAAACATCTCAGCATCGATGGGTTGATTGTAGTCATAATACTCCTGAACTCCAACATATTCGTATTCACCATCTCTTAACTGGTAGAACTCGATTGCCGTAACAAGTTTAGTGGCCTGGTCAACAAACAAAACTTCTCTCTTGTTCGCCGATGTACTCTCCGGCAGATACGTTGCTGTAACTACAATAGGCTCAGCTTTATCAGAGGGCTGGTCAATCTCTATCTTTACTCTGCCCTGTTCTTTTTGCTCATTTAGGCGTTCCACAGCCAGCCGGGGATCTCGCTCTTGCACTAACTCGAGCATTTTGGCCGCCGCCGTTCTGTCCCTGGCGATGAAAAGAAAGTTTTTCTTCTTAAGCCATATTTCGATCCTGTCTTCTTTCCACACCCCAATCTTGGCTCCGTCCTCGGGCGAGTCCCATTCTGGCATATGCCAGCGCGCATTGCGTATCTGGCCCAGCTCGTCGCACTCAATCCAGAACTCCTTCGGGTCATCGTGTGACGCGTCAGTATATTTAACGTGAAGGTAGCGCACAGTGTGGTTTGCTTTGATCGTCTGGTCGAGGGCGTAAGCGGACGTTGTCAATTCACCCAAAAAGGCTATTGAGACCGCCGCAATTACGATAATCGCAGCCGCCGCGGCCAGTTTTGTCATCTTGCTTTTCATAATTATTCTCCATAGGTTAGGCTGACTCGCAGCCGATGGTTGCTTTTCTGATTCTCCAAGTGCACTGGAAATCCCACTGTGAACCCTTTCATCGAGCTCTGCACTGGCTTTCAAATGTAATTTCTTAATCAATTTGTCTATATTTTCTGCTGGTCTCATTTTTTTACCTCGGTGTTCAAAAGCGACCGCAGTTTTTCCAGGCCGTACCGGTACCGGCCTTGAACCGTATTGATTGAAACACCTTGCGATTCGGCAATTGCCTTGAACTTTAGCCTGCTGTAAAAGTGCAGTAGCAATACCTCTCGCTGCTCATAGGGAAGCCGGGCAAGCGCCCATTCCAATTGATGTAATTCTTCACCGAAAATCACACTGTAAGTGGGTCCGCTTGTATTTGACTCAATCGACCCCGCTTGATCTAATCCAATATTCTGATGTCTTTGCCCGGCCTTAATTCTGTTGCGGGCATTATTGGCGACACAGGTCGCCAGGTAGCCTTTAAGACTGCCGGTAAGCCTAAAATTCCCGGATGAGTTAAGAAAGCCGACAAAAACATCGTGTACAACATCTTCAGCGATACTTACATTATGCAAAAGAGCAGCGGCCAACGTCACCAAATCATCTTTATACTTTTCATAGATGCGCCGCAGCACCTCCCTGTTGCCGCGATTAAACTTCCATATAAGTAGCTTCTCTTCCAGCATAAATGGGCCCATTGCCAAGCCTGGCACAATCGATCGTCACTTATACAACAACTAAACCGCCTGCTTTAGTATAAAGAAAACGCACTTTTTCTGCTACGTTTGACGGGATGAATAGAAAACCCCATTTTTTGCCATTAAGAAGCGCAAAAAAGGCCGAGCGAAACAAGCCCGGCCTGACATTGCCGTCGTGCTATTTGTTACATTTACTTGGATTGCGAGGACTCTCTGAGTTGCTTTTCGAAGTCCGATTCGTCTCTCACGAACTGGACACGACAACCGGCATAGCCGACATTGATTCCTTCCTTCCATTCGTCGTATGCCTCGTATAAGACAATCCTGCCTTCTGACGGCGATGCAGGAGGTTTCAAATAGATGTAGCCGACTTCACGCTCGGGCCGCTGGGGATTAATGAACGTCTCTTCCTCAATACCGTATTTCGTAAGTTCTTTCAAACTGTCGGGCCATTGGCCCTTGTTTTCGGCGACGTACTTCCTGCACGCCTTCAGGATCCGGTCAACATTCACGGCTGACTTAACGCGGTTAACCACCGAATTGTATTCAGGTTCTTCTATTTTGTACCCATCGGGCGGCTCCACGCTGAATAGTATGGGATCCAGTTCAGCATCGAAAACAATATCGGTGACAACATACTGCCCAACTCGTCCTTGTGCGTCCTCGATAGTCTCTTCCATAAGTATAGGAAGCTTGGTTTCGGGGTCCGCCCAGACCATTATCTCACGCTCACCTTCTTTCTTTTTCAACTTAAAGCCGACAGCCTGAATATCACCAATCCATCGCCGGCCGACCTGCTCAACAGAAAAATCTTCCATGTCTCTGAAATTCCTGAAGGTATCGTATATAGGAAGCGCTGTCTTGTCGGCAGGACATACCTTGGCCTTTTTCTTCTCCCTGTTGAGGACGAGACCTTTGCCTTTCTCGGCATCTACTATAAGAATTTGTCCACCTAACAGACGCGCAGCCCCTTCTTGTTCGCCGAGAAACTCAGTTCGCATAAGATACGGGTCAATGACCATTGCCTTCGCAATTGGCGGCCCCTCTTCACTTGTTCGAATCAGAAAGGTCAAGGTCCTGGAGTTGCGGATGTTTTCCAAGACCTCGGCCCACACAACTTCCGGACCGATGAACTGATGTATCCCTATCAGCGCTACGATAATTATCGCCGCTGCCGCGGCCAATTTTGTTATTCTGTTTTTCATAATTTTTCTCCATAACTGTAATTGTCTATCAATTTTGTTAGCTTTTCTCAATTTGAGGCTCTGCTCGCGCAGGATTCGGTCCAAGACAGCATCTTCGAGGTTGGTTTGGGCTAAGTCTTTGCCGTTTGTCACCAACCGGTCGCGAAGGCCGATTAGCTGAGCTAATTCGGCTCGGCAGGGGGGGCAAGCCTCCAGATGGGATTCAACTGCCCGTTTTTCAGCCTCGGCCAGGACCTTTTCCATATACCCAACCAACAATTCTTTACATTCTGCGCACTTCATTTTTGCACCTCATAATTTTCGTCCTGCTGCTTCAGTGATTCACGCAGGATAACATACGCTCGTGATAATGTTTTTGTCACTGTCCCCAACGGCATATCGAACTGCTCGGCAACCTGACTGCACGAGCGACCACCGTAATATCGAAGCAGAACAACTTTGCGGTAGGGGGGTGGCAGTTCGGAAATTGCCCGTTCCAAACCGTAATCCTGCGACAGCTCCGGGCTGGGTACTCTTTCAGAAAGCAACTCGGCCATCTGACGCCGGCGTCGTTCACTCCTTTGCTGTTCTTTTGCCACGCGGTCGGCGATGCCCAGCAGCCACGAAAAGAACGAATCTTGCTTCTTGAGTTTCTCCAGGCCAAAGTAGGCCCGCACCAGAGCCTCCTGTGCCGCCTCCTCAGCTTCATTCCTGTTGCCTAATCTTCCGCTCAAATGCGCCAGCAGAACCGCCTGATAACGCCGCACAAGGTGCCGAAAATCGTCCGGGTGACCATCCAGACAACGCTCGATGTAGTATTTGTCGCTTGTACCCATAAGAAGCCTCAGAAAGCACGTAAGAATTCGAATTCTCATTATATAGTGCAAAGTCGCCCGCGTTTGCGACATAAAAAACAAAAAAGTTACGGCAGGGGGGCTAAAAAACGATAACCGGCCTTTAGAACCACAACAACCCCTACAGCACACACAATCGACATACACTCCTGATAAAATAAAAAGCGCAGTCACTAATTCAAAGAACAAGCATTAATAAGCGCCGGTATATTGTCGATACCCCTTTAGAACAGGACAAGAGCATAAGAACAGTCGGTGAGGGGTGTATGAGTAGATTGCTGGAAATTTTCGGCAGGGCGATAACCGTCGATACCGCCGATCTGATATGGCACTGGTTGAATGTAGTTGAACTACCAACAGACGAAACCCAAGCTCCACAACTACACCAACTAAATAAAATCATTGAGCTAATCGGTGATAGAAAAACCGAAGCAGCCCAGGAACAGCTAAGGCTATACCTTTTTGACAATGCCTCCTGCGTACGCGGCCGCCTCGCAGCCGCAGCGATATCTCTCTCCAAGAACCAACTCAACAACGCCATCGAGCAGCTAAACTCCGTCTATCTGCGCCAACCAAACAATACGATGGCCCTTTATGCTCTCGGCCATTGTTATGAGAGACTCGGCGAAGAATCTCAAGCCGTGGAATTTTATCAGGACTGTCTCAAGTTCAAAAACTATTTACAGCTCCCCAGGCAGCGACTGGCCGCAATATATTTTAAAAACAATCAACTGGAAAAAACCATACAGGAATATGAGCTGTTAAGAAATGAATACCCCGACGACACATTAACACTTGTGACACTCGGACATTTGTATATCGCCGACGCTGCATATTCTAAAGCTATTGAGGCATTTAACACCGCAATCCTGATACACCCCGATAATTTTCATACCGATGATGATGACATAGACCAGCTCATTCGCGATGGGCAGCTTCACGAGGCAATCCAGCAGCTTGAGCAATCCCTCGAACAACAGCCCGACAGGGCGGATTTAGGCCTGAAACGGGCCGACGTTCTTAGTATGTTGGGCGCCGAAGCAGAGGCCGTTTTACAATACCAGGAGACCCTTCGTCTCTGCCCGGATTTCCTCGAGGCAGCTATAAAACTCGGGACACAATACCTGCAGATGCACCAGGAACAGCTTGCTGCACAACAATTCAACAGGGCCGTTGAGATAAACGACCGGATAGTTGATGCTTATATCGGCCTGGCAATTGCCCAGAAGTTGGCCGATAAAACCTCGGATGCCCTCACAACATTATCGCTGGCGGCGGCAATTCAGCCGAACAGCTCTTTATTGCTTGCCGAAACTGCCACCTTACAATTCAGAGCGAGCTTTAGCGAAAGTTTAGACTCACTCAATACAGACAAGTCAAGTCACCTAATGCCCGCCGTCATCCAGGCCCACCAGCAGCAGATTAACCGCCGCCCACAAAACCCCGATTTACACTACAGGCTTGGCGTCTTAATGATGAGTGTAGGAAGAATAAATGACGCTATCAAGGCCTTTCACACCGCCTTACACCTAAATCCTACCTTCACCAGAGCCAGAACCAAACTGTTGGTCTGTCTCTTTGAAACCGACCAGAAACACCTCGCCACAGAGCAGCTAATCGAACCCGAGTCTCTCGACAAAGACACCTTAGAGCTGCACTACAAAACAGCCTTGCTTTATTGCGACAGGGTAAAATTTGCGTCATCGCTTATGAATCTCGAGCGCTATTTGGAAAATAATTTCACCTCTCCCGATGCATCAGTCAATATCTCAATAGTGCTTCAGAATTTGGGCCTCTTGGACAGAGCAATTGCTATGTGGGACAATCTCTCGGACACGACCACCCAGGCAGTTAATTCTTATCACCCGTCTCCACCAGCCGGCTTCGAAACCTAAAAAAGCAAAAACTGCCAATAATCACTCAGGCAAACAAAAACTACCCCAAAACTCCAGGAAACAAACAGATAGGCTATTTGGCGGAAAAGCAGCTCGAATGAAACATAACATATATTATGGGACGTTGTTTTCGGCCTAATCTTTAGATTTCGCTTTTACGCGTATTTCAAGATACGTTCCACTCTCGGTGAATTTGCTTTTTTGCCCGACCGTTTTTCAGTTTTCCTCCCTGTTCCCAGGCTCAAAAACATCCTCCCGCCGAAGGAATTGAGCAGCTTTTACAACCTTCCTTATTGCAATATGCTTACTACTTCGCTAATCGATGTGGGATTTAACCGTACGGTTGCTTCTGATAGTTGTAGAAGGCAAACCGTGACAAACAGGCATCATTTCGCAGACGCGATCAGCCCAATACCCCAATCCTCCTTACTGTCTTGAAACGGTAATCTGTTGTCCGAAAATTATAGTCCGATAATCTGCTCCGATGGCCCACGCAGTGACATAGGTTTGCCTAAGATTTCATAATGTAGAATCGCCCTTTTCAGGTCCTCAGGGTCGGCAAAATCTAACAAACCTTCAAAGCCAACTTCTGGTCCCGGTGTTTCTCTGGAGACAACAAGGGGTTTAACTTTCAGTTCTTTGGGTATGACCGATCGTGCTAATCCTAACTCAGGTTGTGCCTGTTCCACAATGGCAGGCTCTTCTTCAGCAGCAAGCTTAACAGAGAACATCTGAGCAACAGGTTGCGGACGCACAATCTTTCTGCGTGGCGGTCCGACTTGTGGCCGATATTGTCTGCCTGGTGCAGGCCCAACAGCACGCCGAGGCTGTATGCGCCTGGTGCCTGCAACTGCCTTACCTGTCCGCTCGGGGCCCAACTGTTCCTCGTCCTTACTTTCAATCTTATTTGCTCGTGCTCTGAGCACACTGCCGATTGCATAAACAATCGCCACGACCACGAAGACGAGCACTTGCACCCAGCCCATATCCTTGGACTTACGGCTGCGGGCAGCCACCATTATTTGCGTCAAAAGTTCATTCACGTTTTTTATTCTTCCTCAAAAAACCATCACGCATCGAGTATCGAGCCTATTCCTTGTTTTTGGGCTTCGCGATGGATTCCCGCATCGAGGTATCGGCGCCGATGTTTTTCAGTCGATAGTAGTCCATAATCCCGAGATTGCCTTTTGTGAAAGCCTCAGCTATAGCCAGCGGCACCTTTGACTCGTTTTCTACCACCAGTGCCCTCATCTCCTGCTCACGCGCCACTGCCATTGCCCGGCGTTTTTCCGCCTCGGCCTTTGCCCTTCGCATATCGGCTTCCGCCTGGGCAGCCTGAAGTTCCGCACCTATATTTTTGCCTACGTCCACGTCTGCGATATCTATAGATAAAAGCTCAAAAGCCGTTCCTGCGTCAAGGCCCTTGGCCAAAACTGATTTCGAAATATTATCCGGGTTCTCCAGAACGCTTTTGTACGTTATGGCGCTTCCGATGGTGGTAACGATGCCTTCCCCCACGCGGGCAATGATTGTTTCCTGAGTTGCCCCGCCGATTAGTCTTTCAATATTGGCACGCACCGTTACCCGCGCCTTGGCCTTCAACTGGATGCCATCCTGGGCGACCGCATCCACCGTATCTCTGCCCTTCGTCGGGTCAGGGCAGTCGATTACCTTCGGATTGACGCTCGTCTGGACGGCTTCGAGAATATCACGCCCCGCCAAATCGATTGCCGTAGCGGTTCTCAAGGTCAAATCGATGTTTGCTCTGTTGGCGGCTATCAGCGCACGCACGACATTCGGAACTCGGCCCCCCGCTAAATAATGGCTCTCCAAATCACGCGTCGTCAGCGTCAGGCCCGCCTGAATCGCTGTTATCTTGCTCAGCACTATCGTCCTCGTATCAACCTTTCGCAGCCACATCCCGATAAGCTCGGAGAATTTCACATCCGCACGCGATAATTTCGCCTGCAGCCACAACCTGAAAAACTTTAAGAACAGCGTCAGCAATACTACTCCCACCAGGATAACAATCACTACGACCACCGTCATGATGACTTTACCCGGATCCGTTACTGCCAGGATTGTATCTGTTAAGTTATGCATCTTTTTACCCTTTCATTAACTTTCTTCTATTACTCGAACAGTTAGCTGTGTACCCTGCACGCGGATAACCTTGACCTTTTTGCCTTTGTCAACGTAACCGCTTTCGGCCACACATTCAATTCTTTGTCCCGAAAAATCGCACATACCTACCGGCCGAAGCGGCGTCAGGACCAGGCCGATCACACCAGGCATCTCTTTTAATTCGGCAGTATCAGGTATCGCATCGCCCTGCTGCCGTTTTGGAGGCGCGAGCGTAACGCTTTTGCCGAATCTCGTTGTCGGAAATATTTTGTAAGCCACAACCAAAACCGATGGTATCATTATAACGGCGACGATTACGCCTATCCAGCCGAAGGTGGCGCTGTGACGGAAAAATATCACCACGCCGCCTATTAGACAGGCCAGCGCACAAATGCTTATTATGCCGCCGCTCGGCACAAACACTTCTGCTATTATCAAAGCCGCACACGCAAAATACAGAAAAACAGCAAAAACAAGCCACCAATCCATCGGTTACGTCCTACAATTGATTTTCTACGCCTTTTACTACAACTCTGTTACCGTGAATTTCTATTATCTCGACCTTTTTGCCCTCGTCAAGGAATTCCCCCTCAGTAACACAATCAACAATACAATCGGCGAATCTTACCCTTCCTGCAGGCCTGAGCGTTGAAACCACCTCACCGACCTCGCCTACCTTTACCCCTATAGTTTTACTTTCAGGTGGCCGCGTCATACTGACCCGCATTTCACCGCCCCCCCCTGCAACCGTCGGCACGAGTATCAGTCCGCTGAGAAACTCCAGCTTGGGCAAATATTTTGTTAGCGCCCATGCCAGCAAAGCAAATCCTATGAACCCAAGTGACAGAGCCAGCACTCCATCTGTGAATAATTCCCAATCAACGGTTGTTTCGGGCCAGGGTAATTTGTCCGGCGGATTCTTAACCAGCATACCGAATAAGCTGGCTAATATGCATATGATCCCCAGAATACCCGCGATGCCAAAGCCCGGTAAGACAAAGATTTCCACCAGCAGCAGGGCCAGGCCCGCAACGAATAACGCCACTTCCACCCAGTTGGCTAAATCGACCAGGTATTTGCTGCCGATTATGGTCGCAAAGCATATAACCGCCACAAGTCCCGGCAGACCAACGCCCGGCGTGTTAAATTCAACATAAACCCCTAACAACGCAAGCATAATAAGTATGCTCATCACTGCCGGGTGATTCAGCCATCGCACCATCTTTTCCGACCAGCTTGTGGGCAGCACTACAGGTTCGCCGAAAAAACTCACCCCATCGCGCTCCGCCAGGAACTCAATGGCCTCTGTCAGGTCCTTGACCTGCGCCGTTGCTATCCCGTATTCACGAGCTTTCGAGGCTGTCAGCGTTAAGATTTCATCGCCCTTAACTATTAATTCTTTATTCTCCAGGCCATAGTCGTTTGCATCCTTGGGCAGTCGAGCGCTCTCAAAAAACTCATACTTTCCCTCTTTGATGTTCTTAACTCTATACACCTCGATTTGCATCGTTACCATCGCTCGCAGAAGCGCCCGTGGATAACCGTTTGCTTCAGAGGCCCGGTCAAAGGCGGCACGAGTAAAGCTCTCGGCTTTTTCCCGTTCCACCCCCTTAAGCTCCTTCCCGGGCAGGGTGATTGGTGCGCAATCCCCGATTGTCGTATTTTCCACCATTATTATATCCTGGCACGAGACACTCATCATTGCCCCCGCCGATATCGCTTCGGTGGTTATGTAAGCAACCGTCCGGGCCTTTTTGCCTACATCAAGAATGAAGTACTTCGATATATCGTCCGCTGATTTGAGAAGACCCCCATACGTCCCAATTTCATAGACTAAATATTCTGCCCCCTCATCTAGCGCCTTGGCTGTCCGGCGGCGGATAGATTGATAAAGCCCATCGTCAATCAAGCCCTTGCAGGGTATTAAGTATGCTCTTACGGTTGGCAAATCTGCATTGGGGTCGTTCGGCTCAACCGTTAGAGCTGCCGTGCCCAACATCAAAAACGCCAAAACAAACACAAATTTCCGCACACCATTCTTCATACTCAACAATTTTACCTCTATACTGCCAACTTGGCAAATATAAAGCTTGAATATCTCATCACTCTTTTGGTTTTGAATGGTTACTTTGTCTGGCTGATGAGGGATTTAGAGAAGTTTTCTGATCGATTCCATCCCATTGCAGCCCACCTATCACCGCTTGTGCGATATTGGTAAGGTGGTCCCCGATTTTCTCGATATTGTCAACCAGGTCGATGAATATCAAACCCGCCTGCGCCGAGCACATGCCCTCGCTCATACGCTGAACATGACTGCGCCGAAAATCTATCTGCATCCTGTTGAGGTTCTCCTCGTTCACAAGAGCTGATTTAGCCGCTTCAGTATCATTATCTTCCAGAGCCGCTGAGATGAAATCAAACATTTGATTCGCTTCATTTTTCAATCTCACTGCCTCACTCTTCGCCGAGTCGCTGAATGATATTTTCTGCTCAATCTTACGCTCCGCCACTTCGGCAATATTGACGGCATGGTCGCCGACACGCTCAAGGTCGTTCACCGTATGCAAAAGCACCGGTAATTCTGTGGCTAACTCATCGGAAAGCTCTCTTCTTGAAAGCGCAGCAAGATACGATGTGATTTCAAACTGAAAATTATCCACAGCCTCTTCTGTTTCTCGCGTTAATTCCAGTTTTCTCCCGTCATTCTTCTCAAGCCCTTCAATCGCCTGGTTGACCGCTTTTTTCGCAACCTTTGCCATCCGGACGATTTCACGCCTCGCCTGGTCCAGAGCTATCACAGGCGTATTCAGCAGGTGCCGCTCCAGCACAACCGGCTTTTGCTCCAATTCATCCTCCCGCACTGGCAGAACCTTCATAACTATTGCCTCCAGCCAACCGATGATTGGCAGAAATAAAAGCGTGTTAAAAACATTAAATGTACTGTGAGCGACAGCAATATGGACCATAATCGTACTTTGCGAAAGCCTGAAAGGCGTAATCAGTTCCACGGCATCCCCGAACCAGCCAACCCACACCAATGGCAGCATATAGAGCACCCCTATAACATTGAATATCGTATGTCCCATCGCCGTTCGCTTCGAATTACGTGACGTCCGAAGTGCCGCCAACTGCGCCGTAATCGTTGTTCCGATGTTATCACCTAAAATAAATGGTATCGCGACACGCAACGCAATGTCCCAATCCATACCGAACAAGCCCTGCCACGCCATCACCTGCACTACTGCGATAGATGCCGAGCTGCTCTGCAGCAGTATTGTTATCGTAGTACCCGCTATAACCGCCAGAATCGGATTCTGCCCGAGCCCAATAAGCACCTTCTGTACTCCCGGGTTCTCTTTCAGAGGATCAAAGCCCTCTTTCATAAAAGTAATACCCACAAACAAAAGACCGAAACCCAGTATTATTTGCCCGGCACTTCGTAGCCTCTGCGTCTTGCCGATCGCCTGCAGCACAAAACCAATCCCAATGGCCGGCAACGCGTACGTCGTTATCTTCAGCCCCTCAATGCCGAAAGCCGAAACAAGCCACGCTGTAAACGTCGTTCCCACATTCGCTCCCAGGACAACGCACAACGCCTGCTTCAAACTCAAAAGTCCCGCGTTAACAAATCCAACCGTCATCACCGTCGTCGCTGAGCTCGATTGAATCAGACACGTCGCCAGCGCACCCACCAAAACTGCGGTAACGCGATGTTTTGTCAAAGACTCAAGAAGGTATCTTAATTTCTGACCCGCGACCTTCTTCAGACCGTCCGACATCAACCCCATCCCAAAAAGGAACAAGCCCAGCCCCCCTACCATCCCGAAAATCATATCTTTGACCATACTGCTTACCTGCAAGCCACTAAAAAACTGAATGATTTAAGTTGCGAGGCAGTTTACTATGTTCCCGTTCAACCGGTCAAGTCAAAAAAGCAAAATGAAAAATGCATGGGTGTGGAACACGATTTCTCTTTATTCCACAATTTTGGTACTACCTCATGATATTGGTAAAGTTTTATTACGTTTATAACTATCAACGGCTGATTCCAGCACGCTGTTACGCTGCTCGGCCCAGTCCCGACGCTGAAGGTCGCTGACATGAACCGGAT
>Ga0114930_10002632_pt1 | contig 16137 bp, 12 predicted proteins | sample AnhtaG_FD_87300 | JGI IMG/M metagenome (GOLD analysis project Ga0114930, IMG submission 87300) | Deep subsurface microbial communities from Anholt, Denmark to uncover new lineages of life (NeLLi) - Anholt_01485 metaG | ecosystem: Environmental > Aquatic > Marine > Oceanic > Sediment | place... | reverse complement strand
TGTTACTCACCCGTTCGCCACTAGGACACCTTCGTACGAATACAAAGGGCCTCGTTCGACTTGCATGTATTAGGCACGCCGCCAGCGTTCATCCTGAGCCAGGATCAAACTCTCCATAGACACTTCACCACGTCCGAAGACGTGGATCAGATCCATTATTGACCGGATTCAAGGTTTTTGTTGGGCTTCCTATCACTCTTCAGTTGTTAAGGTGCAGTCGTCCAAGCGGACACTATCCTACCATCCACTCGAGCAGGAGTCAAGACACAAAAGCCACCTGCCGATGTTCTTCTCTCTAACATCGGCTAGGATGACAGACCTAACAGGCTCTCAATCCATCGATTGAGCTTAATGAGAGCCCCGGTCTCTGACGCCCCTGACGTCTTTAATTGTCCAGGTCTTCCCGTTCTTTCCTACGGGCTAAACCGATATCTTCTTATGCACATATTATACAATGTGAAAGGTAAGTGTCAAGGTGAGATTAATCTAGTGACATCAAGGGGTAAAATTATCAGGGATTAGAGGATACTTATTTCGTATCAGTAGCGAACACCCTGATCCCTAAACCTCTCGTCGACCCTCCAACGCCTGGGAGAGGGTGGTCACGTCAGCATACTCAAGGTCTCCGCCGGAGGGCAAACCCCGCGCTAATCGCGTTAGACGTACTGGATGTCCCTCCAATTGCCGCTTCAGGTACATCACCGTCGCCTCCCCCTCCAGTGTCGGATTCGTCGCCAGAATTATCTCCTCGATCTCCCCTTGCGCTACCCGGGTCACCAACTCAGCAATGCGCAGATCCTCTGGACCGATCCCCTCCACCGGGGAGATGGCGCCGTGCAACACATGGTAACGACCCTTAAACAACCCTGTCCTCTCAATCGCCAATACATCCAGTGGCTCCTCAACCACACACACCATTGTCGGATTGCGATTTTCGTCTGTACACACCGCACATGGATTGACATCAGTGATGGTGATGTTAAAGCAAATCGTGCACATATCCGTGCCGGTCCGCATTTCCCCCAGTGCCTCCGCCAATTCTTTGCTCTCGCCCTCTGGCGCCCGAAGTAAATAGTAGGTCAATCTCGATGCAGTCTTCGGTCCGATGCCAGGCAGACGAGCGAAGGCCTCGATCAACCGTCCAACCGGTCGGGGCATGGCTGCGCTCATCGACCCGCTCCCAATTCCCTCTCCTCCATCGTCAACATCCGCCTCATCCGTGCGACCTACTCTCAGGCGGCAACTTCTCCACATCCACCACTTGGGCACCCAGGTCCCGCAATGCCGTTGCAACCATCCCGCCGTCCTCGATCAGCGGAGGTTTATCCAAACCGTCCCGCCCCGGCATCCAAGAGCTGGTCAGCACGCAGCGGATCCCCATAGAGAGTCCCGATATTTCCTCCAACGCCTTGCTCGCGATAGAGATGTTGTGACCCTTCTCCATTTTTTCCCGCAACAAATCGCTTTTAAACCCGATGATCAACACGCCGGATTCAATCCCCAACGGCCGGCAGGAATTCAGGAGTGCCTGCACGCGTGGATCATGGCGACGTGCTGCCACTAACACTTCGCGCCAGTTATCCAAGATCGTCTGAAAAGTCAAATCGCCACCAGCAACCTTCTCCCCACGTGGCGCAGCCTTCGCCTTGACCTCGCTGCTGGGATTTGGAGACGTGGAGTGTTCCTTCAATGCGGGATTCGCCAAATGGTGGTCCGGCAATGACTCAGGAGTTACCGATTTGGTCCCGATGTCGACACTCGCCGCCTCGACAAAGGCTAGTTCAAGGGGCAAAGATGATTGCCAAGTCGTTCGACCCTCGAATGCTGCCTGGCTGAAGACTTGGATTGCGAGCAGCAGGTTGGACAACGGCAAATGATCCACTTGACGCTTCATCTCTTCTTGTGTCTCAACCGGGGCTTCCACCAAACGTTCATTACCCATCCGCATTAACAGCAGTCCCCGTAAGTAACCCACCACTTGGCGAGAAAATTGTCTCGGGTCCGCACCACCATCCAACGCCTTGTTAATCAGGGTCAACCCCTCGGCACAATCTCGCTCGACCAGCGCCTGTACCATTCCACGGACAGCCTCGCTGGTCGCCGTGCCTAGAACTAATTGCGCAAGCTCCAGGGTGATAACCTCCCCGGTTGATGTTAGTTGATCCAATAAAGAGATCGCATCCCGTAAACTACCCGTAGCTTGGCGGGTGATCAACTCAAGCGCTTCCGCCTCGACCTTTAGCCCCTCTTCCTCGATCATCAGCTGTAGATATTCAATCATTATCGTCACTGGCAGGCGCCGGAACTCGTGTCGTTGACAGCGCGATAGAACAGTAGCTGGAATCTTATGCGCTTCGGTCGTTGCCAGCACAAAAATAGCATGAGCTGGCGGCTCCTCGAGTGTTTTCAAAAGAGCGTTGAAAGCCGCCGTCGAGAGCATGTGGACTTCATCGATGATGTAAACTTTATAGCGGCCTTGGTTGGGAAGGAAATTTATTTTATCCCGCAAGTTGCGCACATCCTCCACACTGGTATTGGATGCGGCATCTATCTCGATAAGGTCCAGGAAGTGACCTTCACTCACCGCCTGGCAGTGGGCACAGGCATTACAGGGATGATCGGCGACCGATTCCGCCAGGCAATTGACAGCTTTTGCCAACAGCCGGGCAGTGGTTGTCTTACCCGTACCGCGCGGCCCGGCGAAAAGGTACGCGTGGGCTACGCGCTCCCCTCTAACTGCGTTGCGCAATGTCTGGATGATGTGATCTTGCCCAACCACTTCATCCCAGGTCTGTGGTCGCCACTTTCGGTATAACGCTTGTTCCATGAAAGACACCTCACCTGACAGACCCAACTTGGAGAATATTTTCGCTAAGAACCGCGATGTGCTCGCCCACCATGGCTTCGACCTCAGGACAATGGTCGTCAATGAGCGAGTGTATCAGACGCCTGACTGCGACGCAAGATCAAGTCCCCAACCCTTCATAGAGAATGCTATAATATTGAATAAATATATTCGCCAACGAAGGAGGTCCTCATGCGATTACCCGGCGGATGGGAATGGATCATCATCCTGATCGTCGTCCTGCTCATCTTTGGTCCCGGCCGCTTGAGCAAGATCGCTGGAGAGATTGGCCGCGGAATCCGCGAATTCCGATCGGGAATTCAGGGGGAAGACGAGGAAAAATCCCCAATTGAAGTGAACGAATCCACAGAGAGCGACGAATAGCTGCAGCCACATTTCTCCTACAAACGAAAAAAGACCAGCCGCAAGGCTAGTCTTTTTTCTTCACCGAGGGGAACACATGCTTGTGTTGCTGGATCCACCTGGCCTCATTGAGGAATACATGCAGGCGAGGTTTCTGGAACATTATTCCTCATATCGTTATGAGGGAAGCTCTCGTCGGGCAAGAGACCGTATTCTGTTCCGAAGTATGTATCGAAAACAACCCTAAACGAATTCACCGGCGTGATTGACGAATAAAGAATTGGGTTGTCCTTACCCGAGAGGTAATATACATTCAAGATCTGAAAAGGATTCCCTCTCGATCCAGTATCACCCTGAATGATGATGATCGGAGGGGTTCTGGATTGAGCAATGATCGTCCTCACAATGTCGAGCATTCTGCTGTTGATGAATTGAACCTCATTTACATAGCCCTTACGATAATACTCCCTATTGATTGCCGCCCCCCCTTTACCACCATAATATCCCGTGTCGGTGAGGATTTCTCCATCCGGTCCGAAGATAAGTGGAGCATGAGGTTTCAATATATGCACAAACACAAACTTAGGACCTGGGAACGAAGCTATTCTCGGCAATTGGTCCAGGATAAACAACTGCTGTTGTGCAAATGCACTATAGGGAAAATTTATTTCATTAATCTGCTCAGTAACTATACTAGTCTGAGCTGCAAAAGATTTAAATTGAAGGTCAGTAAAAATTAATACTGCCGTGCTTTTAATTAACATTGCCTCGAATGGGTCAAGAAGTTGAATGGAATATGGATCACTTGCGAGGCTAAGGTAGACATCAGCATCATCGATGCAGCTCCACTCATAACCTGTGGCGAACGCCACGGTCGAATAGCCGATAGCCTCTAATTGATTTCTTACTCGATTATTCTTAAGTAGAAGCCAAACATCACTCGCATCCAAACCGAACTCAGCCAAAATATTATAAAGTTCAGGCAGGTACTCCATATTCAAAGTTGTTGTCAATGAAGCCTCGGTGAAACTGTAATTGCTTCGGCTACAGTCCGCGATATAAAAGCCGATTGATTGCAATTCCTCCAGAAAAGGAGAGTTGTCAAATCCAAAGTCATCCTGCAATGCATCAGCCCGTGTATATGTATCCAAAATAATATAGTAGATATCTGGCAAGGATCCCGAATCTGGAATATCGAGTTGCGTAGAGATGGTGGTAAATTCATCCGATATCCTTCTTCCGGCAGAAACATTCAAAGCGTAGTTTGTGATCCTGAAGAGTGGATATATCAGCAGCGCTATCCCCATCAAGTTGATGGCCTGCGTCACTTTCGAAATATCGCCCATCTTCTTAAGTATCAACCATAGACCAATGACAAAAAGGGCGCCATATGCAACCATAAGATAACGATGTCGACCAATATTCATACCTAAGGATGGTATTGTTCTTAAGAGTTGATATAGGTGGCCATACGAGAAAAATAACATCAAAAATAAGGTTGTAACCAATGCAGCTTTTCGCCAGTCTTTAAGAACCAGTCTTACGATCAATAGAACAATTACTGTACCCGCCAGCGATATGAGTAAAGGCCGCATTACAATCTTGATTTCAACTTCTACAATATTCGTGGCCAGTAAAGCCAAGATGGGGTAGGTGGTAAAAATTATCGGGTGCAATGGGAGTCGTGATAATCTATCCATAATCCTCTTAGTTCCAAAGTAGGTATGAGTCTACCAAAATTAACTCAAACACGGAAAGGGAAACGATATATATGGGATTAGGGTTTGACTCACATCCCACATGCCCACTCACCAATTCGTGTTAAATATTGTTGGAAATCTTGCTCACCCATTAAATAAATATCAGAAACAACCAAGGGGATATTCACTTGGGTAACTGATGGATACAGTTTTTAATTGCCATCACAAAGTAGGAAGTAGATTATTAATATTGAGGCTTATCGCCACCTTACCAGCTGGTGTATTGCTGAACACGACACTCTTTGTCAATATTCACCCAACTCTTTACGGGAGATTTGTCGCAAGAAATCGAGCGTAATGCGGGTGGCGTCACCTGAAAGCTTGTGATCAAGTCCTTGGAGTACTAATAAACGCGCTGTAAAGCCATTCGCGTTCAGCGATTCGGCAAACTCTTGTGTAATCCCAATGCGATCTGTCTCGAGTTCACCAACTGTGATCAAGACCGGCAAGTCGATGGACTTCGCTGTCGGCTGAGGGAAGCTCTCCGCAGAAATTGCAGATACACCACTAATCGCATGAGGGTATCGATAGGCATAAGCCAAGGCAAACTCAGCTCCCGCCGAGAAGCCGGTCAGGAAGAATCGCTCCTTCGCATTGACCTGTCTGTATATTTCGGTTAATACACCAGCTATCCTACGTTCACCCTCAAGAGTGACCAGTTTGCCATCCTCTTCGAGAAACGTCGGGCAAACTAAGACAAATTCGAACTCGTCAGCAAAAGGTTGCCAATTTTTAAAACAATCGCGGCCCGTTTCCCCCTCGCCATGCAAGCCAACGAAAATGGTCCATGCCTGATCAGCGCTATGGTCCTCAGGCAAGTAGAGATAAAACTCCGAAGGGGTCTCATGACGGTAAGCATTTGTACTATCTAAGATCGAGCAACTCGAAAGTAGCGTCGCTAACATAACAAATGACAGCAAACCGATTCTACGTTGTGAGCGCATCTTAGTTCCCAGGTAACTGAAAAGTGGACTGAACGACGCCTGATGCATCGCGTAATGTGATCATCTTACCCGGAGTCCACACAGGTTCATCCAACCCCCAGAATAAATGGATCGTCGTGTCTTCACCAGCTTGGGTGTGGACATGTACGGCACCGGTCGAGTAGAAAGTGAACGCGGGGAACGTGTACTCGCGCCCCCTACCATCGTCAATAGTCCACCCTGCCATTGAAACCTCACCACCGCTATTTAATAGACGGACATACTCTTCCTCCAGCACTCCAGCTCCTTCCACACCAGTGATCACCACCCGCGGCGCTTGAGCATCCGGATTGGGGGTTACGGAGGGTCGAGGTGTGTTAGTCACTAGAATCGGAGTCGGCTGGCTGAAGGCCGGGCTATCCAGGTCAGGGATGATCAGCACCTGGCCGGTATCAAGGGTATTTGGGTCGGTTAAGCCATTGGCGGCCATCAATGCCTCGACAGTAACATCGAACTGGAGGGCGATGGCAAACAATGTGTCTCCTAGCCGAACTTTGTAGGTCACCGGGGTAGGAGAGGGAGGGATGGTGGGCGATACCGTGGGGATCGCGCTAGCGACATGGGCGATAACGTCAACTGTGGCTGTCGGCGTTATCTGTAGGGTTTCTTTACGTCGGTCCCAGACATTGAGCACCAGAAGCACAGTGATCACTGAAATCACCACATTCAGGGCCAGGTAGATCAAGTATTGGTTCCAAGGCGCACGTCGAGTACTTCCCATTAGCGCGCATGATATCACATGTAGGGAAAAAACGAAATTGACCTACCCGAGGCGGGAAAGTAGAATGAAGTTGAAGCAGACTCTGTTAAAGAGAAAAGCCATGCCTTACCTCATCGATGGCCATAACTTAATTGCCCAAGTTCCCGATATCCGGCTCGACGATCCCGACGACGAAGCTCGCTTGATCTCCCTCTTACGCACATTTTGCGCCCGTACAGGCCGGGGAGTGACGGTATATTTTGACCATCGCGCTCCTGGCTCAGAGAACCCGCCTTCGGTGGGTGGACTAAGCGTTCACTTCGTCACTCCACCACGCACAGCTGACGAGGCTATCCAAGCACATCTGCAACGACTACGGGAAGAAGCCCGCAACTGGACGGTCGTCTCCTCCGACCGTGCAGTACAACTAGCGGCACGGCAATCTGGCGCTCGAAGTCTAAGCAGTAATACCTTCACCCATCAGTTGATGGGCGGAGAAAGTGCACCGGAAATAGCCGAAAAGCCGGATGCTCCCTCATCGGAAGAGGAGATCGCATGGTGGGAGTCGCTATTCCGCCAGGAAGATCAGGATAGATAAATTCTATTCAGAGAGGAATTACTACTTACAAAGGAAATTTAATGAGGATGGCGGTGACATTGTCAGGTCCACCTGCCTCATTAGCAGTCCGCACCAACTTATCACAAGCCATCTGTGGTCCACTCGCCCCAGAGACGATGTTGCTTGTCTCTTCTTCAGAGAGGACCCCCCACAAACCGTCCGAACACAGGAGCATCCAGCTTCCAGGCATCACAGAATAGGAGATAATGTCTACTTTAAGATCCTCGTTTCTACCCATAGCGTTCCACAAGACGCCGCGATGGGGGCTGTCGAGAGCTTCTTCATCGCTGATAGTACCAGAATCAATTAGCTGCTGGATGAGGGAGTGGTCAATTGTGAGACATTTAATTACACCATCCCGAATCGAATAGGCTCGCGTGTCGCCAACATGTCCAATCACCAACTGGTCACCGAGCATCAGCGCTGCTGTCAATGTCGTGGCACCGCCAGATGCATGTTTAAAAACAGCTTGATTAGCCTCTTCAAAGGCTTGACCGACCAATTCATCAAGCAGTTGGATCTCTTCACTAGGCTCGATTTCAAGTAGACGGAGGAATGCCGCTTGGGTCAACCTGTGCGCGATCGTGCGCACGGCAATTGCGCTAGCAATATGGCCATAGTCGTAGCCACCTAAACCATCCGCCACGCAGAATAAACCGAAATCAGGCAGCCCTTGGTCACCATCGGCTCCACCAACAATCACGAGCAGCGAATCATCATCGTGACTGCGCTCCTTTCCAGCCGAGTGTGCAGAACCCACTAATATATGAAGCCTCTCCTCGCGATGGAAATCGCTTGGGATCAATCTGGGGTCCAGCGGAGCCGTCGATAGATGAGCCCGGGACAGATCTTTTTTTCCACCCAATAGCCACTTCAGAAAGGACATTCAGTCATCAACCCTTTACTGCGAACAATGACCCGGCCCAGCCATAGAGCGTGCCCATTCTACATTCGTCCTCAGGCGAGGGCAAGCGAGGAGAGTTGCTTCCCGGCAATAAACCATCACATCCCATCAGTTGTTCCCTTTGCCGTCAACTCGGGCAAATTAACCGCGTATTTATGTAACTGCGAACTTATCTTAACTGCACAACCCCTCATAAAGGTCGAGATACAATTGAGCAGTTCCTTGCCAGGAGTAGGAACTTGCTCTTTCTCTTCCCTTCACAATTAAGTTCTGCCGTAGTTCGTCCTCCTGTAAAAGCCTAGACATAGCAACAACAATATCTTCTATGTTATGCGGATCAACCAGAAGCGCGGCCCCTCCTGCCACCTCCGGCATAGCAGTCAAGTTGGAGGTTAGCACTGGGGTCCCTACCCTCATGGCTTCAAGAACTGGGATGCCGAACCCCTCATATAAAGAAGGATAAGCCAGCAATAGAGCACGTCTCATTAGCAAGTCCAACTCCTCATCTGAAATGAATCCGGTGAAGACAACCCTCCCCTCCATTCCTATGTTCCTCACAGCCGCGTCGACCAGCTTCTTCATTTTTATCTGATAGGGAGCTCCAGACACGCTGCCGGTCACCAGTAGCTTCCCGGGAAATCCGGACCTGTCCACCAACTTTGCGAAGGCGTGGATTAAACCGACCACATTCTTCCTCTCATGAATTCCACCTACATAAAGAATGAAATCTCCTTGCAACCCGTATTTCTCATCTTGCTCAACCTGGAGGGTTTCGTTTGGTCCGTATGGCTCCCTCAAGCCATTGGGAATGACCTTGATTTTCATCGGTGAAACCCCCAATTTTTCCGCGATGTCTCTTTTTGAGAACTCGGATACTGTTGCGATGACATCGTTCAGGCGGCAAGCTATTCTCATCCCCGGTCTATACAGGAAGTAATTAGTGAAGAAACCCATCGCCTCGCGGAAGGTTAGCGGGATCACGTCGTGCACGGTGAGGACACTCGGTATACCTTTGTTAAAGGGAAAACTCCAATTATAAGGAAAGTGAATGACATCTGCTCCTTCAATCCTGGCGATCTCCTGGATCCTTACCGAATCGAGATAGGCATTCTTTGCAGACATAACATGTGTATGTACATCCAATGGTATGAATTTTAAATTTGGAACACCCTCGAATTCAGCCTTAACCTCAGCTAAACGGTTCTCTTTTGGCAACAAGATAACCCGATGTCCCTGCCTGGCAACACAATCGGTGATCTGAATGACAGCCCGTTCGACCCCCCCAATCACGCCATCATACTTCCGGAAGTCCATCACGATTTTCATCAATATATTCTCCACATACCTCAGGTGCACACCTAGAAAGCGGTTAGAAGGCTATCAATATCTATGACCGCCACGCATGCTGATTCATCTGAAGCTCCGTAGTAAATGTAAATATCACCATCCTTCTCGATAACACCATTCGAAAACACAACGTTTGGAAAGAAACCTTCGGTCTCATAGGGTTCCGTAGGATAAAGGAGAGGGGTCGAACCCCGCTTGATGACCACATTAGGCTGCTCCAGATCGAGCAGTAAGGTGAAGAGTGAATAAATGTTATTGTCTCCTTTACCATGGTAGATGATCAACCAGCCATCGCTGGTTTTAATAGGTGGCGCTCCACCACCAATCTTCGTCGACTCCCATTGATTGTCTCTCGGTCGCACAATGCACTGATGATTGCCCCAATGGATCAGATCTGGAGATTCGCTATACCATATTGAGGCTTTACCATATCCGGAATTATTCGGACGGTGTAAGGCGATATACTTTCCACCTACCTTCTCGGGAAATAATGCGACATCCTTATTCTCCGGATGGAAAATAAGCCCCAGCCTCTGGACCCTCTCGAAGTCTTCCGTTACGGCCAGGGCCGTCGCCCATGAATCCCTCGAAACCGCGGTGTAGTTGATGTAGTACTTACCTTCAATGGGGGTCACCCTCGCATCCTCAACTCCGTACTCCTCTGACCAATTCATGGGATAGATGAAAGGTCTCTCATCAACTTGAAAACTTACCCCGTCACGGCTTCTCGCCAACCTGATATGGCTCATCGTGGAGAGGTATTCCCGCCCCCGATAGGAGACGCCACGCGTATCTCTAAGTTTGAGTCCGGGATCAGAAGAATCAAATTCCATGATATCCGGGTATGCTTGCCCTTCCTCGAAACGGTAAACTGGCACACAGACAACCCCCTCTTTGGATTCACAACTCTCGGCAACCCTTAGCAGGAGGAGGATCTCATCGCCGAATTTGACTGCACCTGGATTGAATGCACCGAGTACTCTATAACCCTCCAAAGACGGCACCACATCTGCGGGTTTAATTAAAGGATTGTCAGCGTGTTTGGTAATCATTTCCAGCCTCCTTCGGAGCACAAAGTGTTAAAATGTCGTTTCCTGTCGAAACATGATGCATACACTAATAGATTGAGATTTCATGCCAGCTTCTAACGGGTTACAAACTCTAGTGTGATAAACACCATGGCTGCTATTGAACATGGCGTATATTCAGCATGATATATCATTCTATCTAAGAGAGATATCGAATATTCAGGGCTTCAGATTTGATAAACGTCGTCCCGACTTTTTTATATCTCCACTAATGAACTTGGCAGTACAATATCGTAAACTTTGATTGAGTCTCCCATATTCGAATAGAACCGTAAATAAATCAAACGTTATCCTTGAGGATTATTATTGGCTCTATGAACATACTGATCCGAGGCGCCAGCGAAAATAACCTGCAGGGGATCGATGTTGAATTCGGGGATAATCTGACCGTCGTTACCGGCGTGTCCGGATCGGGAAAGACATCTCTGGTCTTTGATACGTTATATCATGAAGCACGGCGCCGCTACCTCGAAATCTTTTCTCTCAGCTCAGCCGGTTTGCGTTTATCCCCTTCGGCTGTGAGGTCTATATCCGGTCTGGGCCCAGCTGTTGCAGTTGGTCAAAATCTACTTAACCGCAATCCTCTCTCGACACTGGCTACTGCCTCCGGCTTACACCCGTTGCTTAGATTGTTGTATGCAAACTTCGGTGAGCGACATTGCCCGCGGTGCGGATCCGGGGTAGTCCTGCTAACTGAAGATGAAATCGTTGAACGGTTGCTAGCCATCGTTAAGCAGAGCAATGTCACCGTCTTTGCTCCACTGGTCCGTGGCGTCCAGGGAAGTCATCGTACACTGCTCGAATTGCTTGCATCTGAATTTGGGACTATTTCATTGTTGGTGGATGGTCGTCCTTGGCGCACCCATGAGTTGAATCCCACGAAAGACCACGATATCGATGTTGAGATTGCCCATTTGGCAGGGACGATATCCACTGGACGCATACGAGAAGTTGTCCAAACGATCATAGCCCTTGGCACCTATGCAGTCAATATCCGTAGCGGTAACCAGGAATTGATACTTTCACATGCCCCGGTCTGCACTAAGTGTGGAACCTGGTTTGATGATCTCGAACCGGTGCATTTCCATACACCCTGCTCACAATGTAAAGGTGATGGATGCGAACGATGTGACCATACAGGTTTGTTCCCACAGGCCGCTGCTGTCCGTTGGCATGGACTACAACTGCCTAATTTACTAGAACATACCGTCGACGATGTGCGCACTCTTTTTTCAGAAGCAGACTTACCTTCCACCGCCACGCGCTTACAGGTTGAGATAACCCGCCGGTTGGAAGCCCTGCACCGAGTCGGCTTAGGATATATCACGCTTAATCGACCCTCTCCGACTCTTTCACGTGGTGAGGCGCAGCGGGTACGGCTAGCAGTGGTTTTAACTAGTCGCCTGGAGGACATGTTGCATGTGCTCGACGAGCCAACCATCGGCCAACATCCGGCCGACGTGTCCAAACTACTGGGAGCACTTCGTCAACTGGCTGGTCCTGTGGTGTACGTTGAGCATGATCGGATCGCCGCGGCTGCTGCCGATAAGGTCATCGACCTGGGACCTGGGGCCGGTAGCGAGGGCGGACGGTTGTTATTCAGTGGCACCCCGACCGAGCTGTGGGAGGCGGATACACCGACGGGGCGTTTCTTCAGTATGCGAGAGCGCGTTCGCCTCCCCGAATCCCGACCAGAACCACCAGGATTCCTGACTGTCCGTGGTGCGCATCTACACAATCTCAAAGAGATTGATGTCTCAATTCCACTAGGACGCCTAACTGTCGTAACCGGCGTCTCGGGTTCAGGGAAAAGCACTCTGGTTGAAGATGTCCTGGTCGCTTCGCTGGCTGGGCCTCAACTAGTTGGTTGTCAGGCTATCGATGGACCAAAGATGAAGCCAGTGCTGGTCGATCAGAATCCGATTGGACGCAATCCTCGTTCAAATCCCGCGACATATACCAAGTTATCAGGCATCATCCGTGACTGTTTTGCATCGGCTACAGGCCTTTCTGCCTCATGTTTCTCATTCAACCGACCAGAAGGCGCTTGCCCTACCTGCAATGGGATGGGCGCAGTTGAAGTTAAAATGCGCTACCTGCCATCGACCTGGATCCCTTGTGCAAACTGCGATGGAAAGCGTTTCTCGGATGAGGTGCTAATATCCCAGGTGGCTTTTGGCGACCGTATCCTTTCCATCGCCGACTTCTACGAGCTAAGTGTCTCAGAGGCCATCTCATTGCTTATCGAGGGAGATACACTTACCGGGAAGAGCCGACAAGCAGCCGGGCGGATATTACATGCTCTGAGCGATATCGGTTTGGGCTATTTAACCCTTGGACAACCGTCTCCGACACTCTCGGGTGGAGAAGCTCAGCGGGTCAAATTAGCCAAGTATCTCGGCAGACGATCATTGAACAATCGTCTGCTTGTGCTTGATGAACCGTCGACTGGTTTGCACCCGCAGGATCTGACCGGACTGCTTCTGGTCCTCGATCGATTGGTTCTCGCCGGGGCGACCATTGTGGTTGTTGAACACAATATTGACATCATCCGGGCAGCCGACTGGATCGTCGATCTGGGACCAGGAGCCGGACCTGCGGGTGGCCATGTATTGTACGCTGGACCGCTAGCTGGATTGAGCGAGGAAAAAAGATCCCTCACCCGACAGGCGCTCAAGGAAGAAGCCTCGATTCAACCTCAATCACGCGACACTGCTAAAAGACGTACCCGGTCGATGAGTATTTCCATCCGAGACGCACGCGCCCACAACCTGAAAGGTGTAGATGTCGACTTTCATAAGGGAGCGCTCACTGTCGTCACGGGCGTCTCGGGTTCAGGTAAGTCCAGTTTGGTCAACGATGTGCTTGAGTCAGAGGCTAGACGACGGTTCCTTGAAACCCTATCTTTGTATGAGCGTCAAAGTACCCGCGAGGGTCCTGAAGCGCTGGTCGGATCTGTTAACGGGCTTGGCGTAGCTGTCACCATAACACCAGAACGACGCCTGTACGACCGTCGATCTACCGTCGGCACGGCAACCGAGATCTGGCATAACCTGACCGTGCTATTTGCTGCTTTCGGTCAGCGTGTCTGCCTTGATTGCGGCTCAATGATGGTGCGCGGTGAGGAATGGACTTGCCCTGCATGCAACAGTACAGCATCTATCGCTGTACCGAGATACTTTTCTCCTTCCAACTATGCTGCTGCCTGCCGCACTTGTAATGGCGTGGGTTCACTTCAAGTCCCAAAGCCTGAAAAGCTCATCATCAACCCAGAAAAACCGCTGTGCGACGGCGCGATGTATTCCCCCGGTTTTTTCCCTAAGGGCTACCTGTGTAAGCCGTTCAACGGAGGTTATTATGTGATCCAGGCTTTGGCTGCACGCTACAACTTCGACCCGGCTACGACCCCCTGGAACGAGATGACACCCGAAGCACAGCAAGCTTTCTTATTCGGCGATCGTGAGCTGCTAGAGGTGATCTTCCACAGTCGAACAGGTAAACCCCAAACCCGTACGGTCCATTATCGAGGCTTCTATGGGTGGTTGGGCGACTGGGATATTGGCGGAACGTACACCCAAACACAGGTTTGTCCTGACTGCAATGGCGCCCGTCTTCGACCGGCATATCTGGCTGTGACCTTGGCCCAGAAAAACATCCACCAGCTGAGCGAGATGCCACTTGTCGAATTAGCACAGACACTGGAAGGTATCCTAACTCCTGCACTGGAAGCCCATCATGTCGGTAGCAGTCTAAGGATGATCCTCAAACGTTTGGGTTTCCTCATCCAAGTTGGACTGGGATACCTGCACCTGAATCGGGTATCGGCGACGCTTTCTGCCGGGGAGGCGCAACGGGTGAAGCTGGTCGGGCTGCTAGGCAGTGGACTGACGTCTCTCACAGTACTGCTGGATGAACCTTCGCGAGGCATGCACCCATCCGAGGTCAAGGCGCTGCTCATGGCCCTGTTCGAACTCAAGAAACAGGGAAATACAGTAATTGTGGTTGAACACGATCCAATGTTCATACACGCAGCAGACTATATCATCGATATGGGACCTGGAGCTGGCGTCGCTGGGGGGCAGATCGTCGCCCAAGGTACACTAGAGGAAGTAGTAAAGACCGGTACGGTGACAGCCAGATGGCTGCGTGGCGAGAGGTTAACCCAATATCCTAGGAAACGCCGAGAGCCCCGTGGTTGGATCACGATGCGTGGCGCACACGCAAACAACTTGCGTGGCGAGGATATCCGTCTACCAATTGGTATGTTTACCGGTGTGTGTGGGGTTTCCGGTTCCGGTAAAAGCACATTACTGATTGACACCTTGGGTCGGGCGTTGGTGCCAACGAAGCATACGACGAGCGTCGCTCGCGAACCTTTAGAACCTGGTGCCCATGATGCAATTGAAGGCGCGCCAGCCTGTACAGCTTTCCTTAGCCAGGCTCGGAGAGGCGTTCACAGCCCACTCCATTTCATGCGATTGAATAAGCCGTTCCTGCGTTTATTTGCAGAAAGTGGTGATGCGAAAGCGCTTGGACTCGATAAAAAACAGCTTGCCAACCGGTGTACTGTTTGCAAGGGACGTGGCTCCACTCAAATTAATATGGGCTTTTTACCCGATGTTCGCACCCCGTGTGAAACCTGTCGAGGAACGGGTTACAGCCCTGAAGCCTGGAATGTATATCTGCATGGTGTGGCTTTACCCGAGCTAAACACTCTGACGATCGACGAGGTCTATAAGTTATTCAGCTACGACAAGACCGTAGCGCGGCTCCTGAAAGCTGTGCGGGATGTCGGCTTGGGATATTTAGTACTTCGTCAACCAGGCTATAAGCTGTCCGGTGGTGAAGTTCAGCGTTTGAGGATTGCCAAGGAACTGTGCCGTAAAGCTACCGAGGAGACCCTGTATATTTTGGACGAACCTACTGTCGGCCAGCATTTGGAGGATGTCGAGCGGCTATTGGGTGTGCTGCATCGGCTGGTCAACGATGGTCACACGGTTGTGGTGATTGAACATCACCCATATCTGCTCGCGGCTTGCGATTGGTTACTAGAACTAGGTCCGGGAGGCGGACCAGATGGCGGTAGGATCATCGCCTCCGGTATTCCAGAAATCATAGCCAGCGGCGACACACCCACTGCACCCTACTTAAGAGAAATCCTGGAGACTGGACGATGACCTGGGTTCCTCTGCTGCTTTCAGATCCGTCCCCTATTTTACGTATGCTCGTCTTGCGGGATTTACTACATCGATCAGATGATGACCCGGAAATACATGAACTAAAAACGCAGCGCGATACGGATCCACTCGTCGTAGATCTGCTGAAGCTGCAGTCATCAGATGGCTCATGGGAACGAGTCGAATCGAGAGATAACGCGCCAGGTGGTTCACTCCAGGCAACATCACAAGCCTTGATCCGCCTCGGATACCTGGGATTCGGTCCAGAACATCCCGCTGTGAGGAGGGGAGCAGAATTCAGCTTTTCGCTTCAACGAACAGATAGTGCCTAGACAGAACCAAAAGCCTACA
>Ga0114930_10002630_pt1 | contig 16142 bp, 9 predicted proteins | sample AnhtaG_FD_87300 | JGI IMG/M metagenome (GOLD analysis project Ga0114930, IMG submission 87300) | Deep subsurface microbial communities from Anholt, Denmark to uncover new lineages of life (NeLLi) - Anholt_01485 metaG | ecosystem: Environmental > Aquatic > Marine > Oceanic > Sediment | place... | reverse complement strand
TCTCGTTGAGGCGTTTCAGACAGCGACGCCGAAAGGCTCCGAGGCTGTTGCTTGACATGCCAAGAGTAGAGGCAATCTGTTCATAGGTAAGCTTCTCCGGAGCAAAGAAGAAGAGTTCAATCAACTGGCGGCATCGTGGCGCGAGTTCCTTTATCGCAATCTCCAGTTGCATCTGGCGCTCCACCATTGCCAACTCCTCATCCGGCAAGGGATTCATGTCAACCGCCTCGCCCTCAACGAGCTCACCGCGATTACGCTCCGCTTGGCGACGAAGACGTAAGGCCTCGCGTTTGGCGGTTGTGACCAGCCAAGCCGACAGACGAGACGGGTCCTGTACATGCTTGCGATTCTCATAAAGCGCCACCCAGGTCTGCTGGAAACAGTCGGCAGCATCGGCCACAGATAGCCCGGCGCGGGTGCTGACCGCATATACGAGCGGCTGATACCGTCCAACAAGCTCGCTCCATGCAGCGGCGCTTCCCGCAAGAGCCTCCTGCCATAATTCCGCGTCAGTCTTGGACATACGTCAATATGCGAAATGTTCATCCTCAAGTAAGGTGCAAGGCAAACTGTTACAGGCAGAGTGGCTGCTGTCAAGAGGCAGATCAAAGAGTATCACAAAGACAACATATGGCCAAACCACCAACTACTCTCGCAGGAAAACCACCTCCATGCTACCACCTTTTCGAACTTAGCAGCATGCGTTTTGACCACCAATTCGTGCACCCAAAGAAGTTCAGGCCGCATGGGAATCTGAGACGGTATCCCGAGTTTCGCCTGTTCTATGGCATCTATATCTCGATCCTGTGATCAGTTATTTGGCAAAATAACTAAATCGTCTCCTTTGTCAAGTGGGTAATGTCGAGGAAAGTGGGCAGGGCGTAGTTCTGAGCAAGGACACACTTCCTGTGATGGGCAACGCTCTCTAGCAGTCAGGTACGTCGAAACCACTGCAGTCTCGAGAATCCTCTGAAAAACGAGTGAACAGCAGGTCTCCCTATTGGACGAAATCCGCTACTTGCTGTCAGGCCCTACTGCTGGTTTTCTGGCCGATCAGTCAACGGACTTGGCCGCGACGCAGCAACAACAGTACGTCCCCTTTCAGCATGACGGCCACCCCCAATCGAGAGGTGACCATCATTGACTCCTGTCGCTTCCTAAGAAAGGAGATAGGTGCGTATCACTCACACGCTGGCTCCGGACCACTGTAAAGGGCGGTCCAAAAGTGCCCCACATAGCTGAGTAAAAAAGGGCGATTTAAAAGTGTACCATTTCTGATATCTCTCGCGGTAGAACTGGGATAGTCTGCCAGCGAGAGGGAAAGGAATGAAGACCATGTTTGAGTACGATCTTGTCCGCCAGCTGTACTACCGCGCTTGTTTCGGAATAGTTGATGTTTGCAGAGTCATGGGCTTTGAGTTGATGCTGGATGTCAATCAGTGTGCCCTCCCATTCTGCCGATTTCCTTCGCCAAAGGTCTTCAGATATCTTCTCAGTCAGCTTGTCCTCATATGCCCTGTCCAGAAGCTTCTAAGTGTGATCGTGGCGCTTTCTAAGCGAACTCACTGCCTTGTCATGATACTCTTGCCTGTCCCGCTGGCTTTCCAAGAGCGCCGTTCTGATATCATCAGCAGTCTCTCTGCCGCGGCCGCCCAGAGTTACCGCTATGCGGCCGTATTCTTGATGATCCAGTTGATGAAATCGTCTCGTAGGCCCCGCCATAGATAGTGGCCCCGCCGCGAAGCGGGGTTATTTCGTTAGGGGAGGTTTGGTTTCGTGATATTTCTCGGACAAGATTCAAATGGGTGAATCTCACTGCAAGCGGAGGGCCACAAGGGTCAGGAACGAACCCGAGACAGCAGGGTGTGCGCGCTGGTGTACGCGACCGGGATGAGGATCAAGGTTATGAGGGATGACACTGTCAGGCCGCCAATGACCGCCCGCGCCAGCGCCGCCTGGATCTCGCCTCCCGCTCCCAGCACAAACGCCAGCGGCAGCATCGCCAGCACCGTCGTGCACGTGGTCATCAGGATGGGCCGCAGGCGTAGTCGCGCCGACTGCAGGACGGCGGCGGTGATGTCGAGGTTGCGCTCACGGCGCATCAAATTGATATAGTCGACCAGGACAATAGCGTTGTTGACCACAATGCCTATGAGCATGATGATACCCATTAGACTTTGTATGTTCAGGGTCGTGCCGGTCAGCAAGAGAGTGGGTACGACACCGATAATGGCCATAGGCACCGAGACCATCACGATTAACGGATCCAGAAATCGTTCAAACTGCGCCGCCATCACCATGTAAATGAGAACAACAGCCATTAAGACCGACAAGAGAAAATCGGTCTGCGCCTGCTGCTGCTCCTCATATTCGCCGCCGAACAGGACCGAGAATCCTTTGGGCAGGGCCACCGTGTGAACGGCCTCCTGCAGTTTTTCGACAACATCCCCAAGAGCTGCGCCACTTTCAAGGTTGGCGGTTATGTAGGTCACACGCTGCCCGTCGATGCGCTCGATCTCCGTCGGGCTGCGCCGTCGCTGGGTTTGCACCACCGACGACACGGGAACAATATCGCCGCTGTTGCTGCGTACGGCTATGTTGCTCAAATCGCTGGTGGTCAGGCGGTCTTTCGGCTGCAGGCGCACCGTGATAGGGAATTCCTCGCCGCCTTCGCGAAAGACTCCGGCGCGACTGCCGCCGACATTTGTCTGGACTATCTGTGCGATCTGGTTCACCGACAGACCCAGATCGGCGATCTTCTCGCGATCGATGATTAGATTCTGTTCCGGCCTTCCCTCGCGTCGGCTGGTCCGAACGTCGGCCACCTCAGGGATGCGCTCGACAATCTGCTTGATGTCTGCGGCCAAACGGTCGGCCATCGCCAGGTCGTAGCCGCGCAGCTCGATTTGTACCGCCTCGGCTCCCCCCGAACCGAACAACCGATGCAGCATCCACAGCCCTGATTGTGCCGAGACCCGGATGTTAGCACCGGGAATCTTGCCCGAAACCTCGCGACGAAGGCGGTCGGCCAAAACGAAACTGTTGATCGAGCGTTCCCCGGCATTCTTCAGCGAGATCTCCACTTCGGCATTCCCCGGATGAATCTGGGTGGTGATATGGCGGATCTGATCCATTGGAGCGACGTCACGCACGATCTGCTCCAGCTCGCTCAGGTAGCGATTGACCACGGCGATATTGGTCCCTTGAGCCATTTCCAGGTCAATATCGATCTCATCAGCATCGGTTTGCGGCGCCAACTCTACCGGCAACAGCGGCCACAACAACAGCGTCCCGGTCAACAGCAGTGCTGCAACGCCGAAAACGATTTTCTTGTGTTGTATCGCTTTATCGAGTAGACCGGCATAGCGGTCTTCGAGACGTTCGAACCACTTGCCCATGCGCGATAAGCGATCCTCGCCGCTGCGACCGCCGGCCGGAACCGTCAGGTATCGGCTGGCGAGCATCGGCACAAGCGTTAGCGCCACCAACAAAGAACACAAGAGGGCGAACACCACCACTAGCGCCAGTTCTCGAAAGAGCATGCCGGATATGGTCTGCATGAAAACCACCGGCAGAAAGATGACCATAGTCGTAAGAGTCGATGCGATGATGGCGCCGGTTACCTGCTTTGTACCGGTGAGGGCGCTTTCCTCGAGTGTGTGACGGCCTTCTCGCAAGCGGACGATATTCTCGAGCACCACAATGGCACTGTCGACGATTAACCCTATCCCCAGAGCCAGTCCGCCGAAACTCATCTGATTCAGCGTGAGATTATTGAAGAACAGCAGTCCGAAGGTAGCGATAATCGAGATCGGAATTGACAGTGCAATGATAAACGTGGTCGAACCGTTGCGCAAGAAGAGATAGAGTATGAAGATCGCGAGGAGCCCACCGAAAAAGGCTGACCGTTTGACGTTGTCAATCGAGTTCTGGATGAAATCGCTCTGATCGATGACGAGCACCAGATCGATATCTTCACGCTCCTGATTGATCTGTTCCATCACCGCGCGTGCCTGTTGCGCTACTGCGACCGTGTTGGCCCCTGACTGCTTGCGAATCCCCAGGCGAACCATAGGCCGGCCATCGATCTGTACGATGCGGTTGATGTCCTGGAAGCCGTCCACTACATCGGCGACATCGCGCACCCGAATCGGGTAGCCGTCGATCACTGTAATGATCGTGTTGGCGATCTCGTCGAGAGATTGGTACTCGCCCCGGGTACGGATATACATGTCGCTGATCCCTTCGCGCATGTCGCCGCCGGGCAAGGTAACATTTTCGCGTTGCAGCGCCGCGCGTACATCGGCCGCGGTGAGATGGCTGGACGCAAGGCGATCGCGTTTGAGCCGAACCTGGATTTCGCGATAGATGCCACCCCAGACATCGATCGAACCGACTCCCGGAATCTGCTCGAAACGCTGGGCAATTTCTCTTTCGAGAATGAGCGTCAGTTCATCCATCGAACGGTTCGACTGCGCCCCCATAATAAGAACCGGGAAATTATCAGGATCGAATTTCCACAGCCGCGGCGGCTCGACTTCGGGGGGAAAATCATCACGGATCCTATCAAGCGCCGCCCGGATATCGTTGGCTGCGGCATCGATATCAGTGCCCTGTGCAAACTCAAGCCTTACCCGGCTCCGCCCCTCTTCGGAGTCCGAACGCACCTCCGTAAGGTTGGGCACGACGGCGACGGCGTTTTCCACCCGGTCCGTGATAATTGTCTCAATCTCTTCCGGCCCAACGTTGGGATAGCTGGTGGAGATACTGAGCATCGGATACTCGATCGGCGGCAACAGATCAACCGGCAAAAACCTGAATCCCATGATGCCCAGTACGATGATGATAAGGAACACCATGGTGGTGGCAATGGGGCGCTTTACCGCTGTCTTGGTAATGTTCATGCGGCGTCCTAGAAACCAGCTGGTGTCGTGCCGATCAGGGAAGTATCGATAACGCCCTTCCGTTGACGTTGTATGATCTCCTCCAGCAAGTCTTCGCGCTGAAGCTGCTGCAGTTTCTCAACCCATTTCCAGTTGACCGGCCGTACCCGCGCCAGTCCAGTATCGGCACCGAGCAAATCCTGTCCGATCGTCACTACCCAGCTTCCCGGATCGATCCCTCGCACTCCGGCGTTCATCCGACCTTGGGCAACTACTTCAATCGGCACAAACTCAAAAGACACCGGATCGGTAAGTGCACCGCCGTGTGGACCTTCAAGCGTTGAAACCGGCTCGCCGGTCAACGAGTCGAGGGTGACAAACACTCCGACGCTTGCGGTGGCCGGGTTTTCCCAGAGGGAGCTCAGCGGGACCAACGTAGCCACTTCGCTTTCGCCATAAAATATATCTACTGAAACAAACATTCCCGGATTCAGAGCGCCTTCGGGGTTGACCAGATCAATCTCGGCAATCGTACTATGGGTGACCGGATGCAGGAATGGTGAAATGCGTGCAACGGGAGCATCAATCGAACCAAAGGGGATACTCGGCGAAGAAATTGCGGATCGCTGGTCTTCTTTGATGTATGAGAGCATGCGGTCGGTGAGTATCACTTCAACGCGAATGGAATCGAGCTGCCCAAGCGTAAACAGCTTGGTGTTCGGGGTGACCAGCATGCCGACTTCGGCGTTGCGATTGCCGACCGTACCATCGACCGGAGCCCGAACGACCGTTCGCGATAATGCCTCTTTTCGTTCATCAACGGTGGCCTGCGCCTGTATCACTCGCGCCCGCGCCAGCTCAGCTTCGGCCTCAGCGGCTACCGCCTGAGTCTGCATGGTCTCGAATTCGGTCGGGCTTATAAGGTCTTTCTGGGCAAGGTTGGTGCTGCGATTTAGTTCCGCCTGAATCCGCTGCATATCAGCCTCGGCCTTCCTGGCCTGTGCCACGGTGATCTGATAATTCGCTTCGACCTGCTTGAGTCGCTCCCGTAATTCGGTATCGCGTAGCCGTACCAACGGATCCCCGGACTTCACCAGGCCACCGTTCTGAACGTATACCTGAACGACCACCGCGCTGATCTGGGGATACAACTCTATCTGGTTCTTGGCCCGAACGAGACCGCTCAGGCGCTCGGTCAGAGGAAGGCTGCCGTACCTGGCTTGCACTGCCTCCACTGCCGGCATCAGGCGCGCATTGACTCCTCCCGAGCCTCCATCAGGATTGCCCGAGCACGCCGCCAGAAGCAGGCAAAGGGCAAATGGAAACGGGATGAAGATGATAGCGGAAAATCGTCCGGGGGCGTTTCGCAGTCGTGTCATGTAACCTCGTTGAAAGCAGTTAATACTAAATTATAACTCCCAGGCTGGCCTGGAACAAATCTAATGACTCTTTAACCTGAAAAGGATGCGGATGTTCCAAGAAATCCCCGTGGGCTGGGATATCGCGAGCGGCACGGTACCGGTCGAACGAGGATCGTCAAAAGCGGGATCGCGAGCTGATTGAGGCGTTAACAGTTGTGACAGACGAACATCGTCGCTGGGTTTTTTGATAAGTAATCAGCGGTTGCGGTTGGACGGTCACCGGGGGAATCACGAGCGGGTGTACCGGGCGTATTCTCAATTAGGATTGAACCATAAGCGTCGCACAAAAAAGCGTCTTGCGGCGCGTGGATCGGCAGTCGCTTGAGACGCCCCCGATACCGAATGCGGTCTAATCGCCGGACTTCAGGACGTATCGAGAGGAGGTACTCAACAGCAACTTGTTTGACGATTTGAATCAGCAGGTGCGGGAAAGTACGTTCGGCCGGCTGACCGCTTACAACGAATGTCGTCCACACGACGCTCTGCGCGGCCTGCCACCAACGACCTTCCGGGAACCATCAACTGAAGAAACCGTCCGAAACTCTACTTATAAATTGTCCATTTGACCCTCAGACTTGCGACCGTATCCATTTGCATCGCAACGTCTTCCGACTCGCCCCGTTGATATTGGCGTAGCCAGTTTGGACTCCAAAAGCGAATCCCACAGAAGTTTGCTGAGAGTGAGGTCGGGGCCGCTTTGATTTTGAAAGCCCCCCGTAAGGCGGGGCTCTTGTGTTTTGGAGGCGATGGATAACATCGCGATCATCGTTAATGCGGCAGACGGTACGTCTGCCGGCCACGAAACGAAGGTCAGGAAACGACAACCTTGAACTTGCATCGTTTTCCGCCCATAAGCACGGAGTCGACTAGCTCGACATCTACGTGCTTTCCCAGGAGCAACTCGTACGATTCTTTGACGTAGCCGACGGAACAGAGACAGTAGGTGGCAGACAGTCCGGTTGGTTGGGTTTCAACGAGCGGACACAGGCAGGCACCTTCCTCCGCCGGCAAACCTGTCTCTGCTGCGCTCATGTATTGAAAATAGATGACATTCCCTTCGATCCGAATGGACCCGTCCGTGACTTTGTCTTTCACTCGTGAAGTCAGCTGCTCGAGAGTTATCGGCTTGATCTCTTGCCCGGTCTCTTTGATCCAGTTTCGGTAACACGCTTTCCCGTTGGCTATCATTAGCTTTTCCCTGGCTTCTTTGTCGAGGGTGTTATCCAGCACATCAAAAAAGCGTTTTACCCACTCTTCAGCAAACTCCATTCTCGTTTCGGCCCGCGGCCTTTCTGTCTTCTTGGTTTCCGGCGGGGTTGTTTCTTGAGCAGCCAAATTGCTGAGACCTCCTACCAGTGCGCAGACACACGAGCCTGCGCAGAATCTTGTGGTATTTGTCAAGAACTCTTTTCTATTCATTGATATGTTAGTTATCTCCTTTCCTACAATTCACGCCTATGGCGGTTATTGTCTCATAGTTGCTTACGACAAATATGTTCATCTGTCTCGCCACTCATCGCCGAGATCGATTTGTCGAAAGGATCGGATTGTCCTAACCGTATTCATCACTTGCTCGCTCCGCAACCGGGTACCAGATCATCATTACCATTATAGACGGATCATATCATGGAATTGTTCATAACTTTGTCTGCCACGATAATTCGCTGTTGAGCTCCTGTCAAGAGTTGTGTAAACCGGGATACCCCAGATATTCATGCTTACTTCCTGCCGCCCTATGCCCCCGAACTCAACCCCGTGGAAAATGTCTGGGGATATTTGAAGATGAACCCGTTGTCCAACCGTCCGTTGTTCGATGTTGACTCGCTGGCCCGGGCTGCCAGAAGTCACAGTCGTTCAATCCAAAGAAAACAATCTCTTCTTCTATCCTTTGTAAGACACACTCCCCCTCCTTTATGCCTCAAATAGGATAATACTTATGCAGGGCTCAATAGCTTCAGGACTATCGATCTTGTTGAATACGTGAGAGAACTGTAAGGCATTATCGGACGACAATCTACTTGGTCGCTTATCTTATTACCCGCCACCGACTTCCCCATAATGACAAGTAGCGCGTTTTGACCTGAAACTCGAAGCTCACAGAGGTTTGGGGAGAGTGAGGTCGACTCCGCCAGACCGGTTGCCTCCTTCAGCCACTTGAAGTACTTTCTTTTTATCTTCTCATTTTTGCTGTTCACCGGCACTGTTTTTCACCTCCCTTGAAGTCAGTGTTTAAGGTAATGCTGGAGTCCCCTCTTAGTATTGCTGTACCGTCTGCCTGGACGGCGTGACAATCGTAGCTGGCGGGGCTTCAGGTTACGTGCACTTCCTGCGGTTGGAGGGGGTCTAACAGTCTCTACGCAGCGGCATTCTCGATAACCCAGTTGATGAAATCGTCTCGTAGCCCCCGCCATTTTGTAACCAATTGATAATAAACCAAATACAAACACACCCTTTTTGTCGTACCGGAATTATTTTGATCAAACAGGACGGTTCTGTTTCGACTTTCGGATGTGATTACAACAGGTAGCGTAGCCAGATGACCACTATCAAAACGACCTTGATAATTAGGCTCTAACAAATGATCTACTTCTGAGCCATAACAAACCATTGGCGTCGGCCAGATAATTAAGCAGATCCAAGAGCTTTTAGTTCTCAGGGTTGTTCTCATACGGCCTGTGTAGGAAATGTCGAGCAGAATTGTTTGACATGGTGCAGGAATATGTCGATTCCATTATTGAAACGATATTCGGAAGGTCCCCTCCTCACGATTCGATTCCTTTGTCTATGTCTAAGCTCCAAGCCCAGCCCTGTCCACTTTTATCTGACGGCGTGCACGGCCATTACGCCCTACTACTTACTCTATGCTTGTCCGCTGCAGACGCTGGTAAGAGCGCCTTTTCTTTACCGGCTTAGCTTCTTTGCGATCTTGGCCACGTGCTCACCTTGGAAGCGTGCCCCGGCGAGTTCGTTATCACTGGGTGAGCGACTCCCATCGCCACCCGCGATGGTCGAGGCACCGTAGGGAGAACAACCGCTGATCTCCTCCATAATCATTTGTCCCTGAAAGGCGTAAGGCAACCCAACAACAACCATTCCGTGATGCAAAAGGGTTAAGTGAAAGCTCAGAATCGTGGATTCCTGACCGCCGTGTTGCGTGTTGGAGCTTGCTATGACACTTCCCGCTTTCCCTGTCAAGGCTCCGCTCATCCACAACTTCCCAGTAGCGTCCAAAAACTGACGCATTTGGCCGCACATGTTCCCGAATCTGGTTGGGGTCCCGAAAACGATCGCATCGGCACTACCCAATTCTTCCACAGTGCAAACGGGAATGTGCTTCTGCTGTTTTTGGGCTTCGACGGCCCCCATCTTCTGTAGAACCTCCATAGGTAGTGTCTCTGGAACGCGTCGTAGTTCGGTGTCAACGCCTTTTACGGACCGCGCACCTTCAGCCACAGCCTCAGCCAGCTTGTAGACGTGCCCATACATCGAGTAAAAAACAACCAAGACCTTCATCACCATCTCCTCCTTGACGCTCTAACATTAGCTATACCGAGATTTCCAATATAAGGGCTCAAAAAACACGATTCATGTCCTTCAGTTTTTAAAAATGCCAAAATCTCCGCGAATTGCAATGATTTTCCTGTTTCCTGAGTGATCGCTCCTATGACCACAAAAACAACAGCGTTTTGCCGTCGCCAAGTTATTTGTCAGACGGCCATTCTGAAGTAGTCTACGACTGGCTGGAAAGTTCTATAATCGTCCCGTTTAGCCCGCATTGATTGGATTTCCGACCCTTTGGCAAGTATGTCAAAGGGCTTTCTGTATGTGGGACAAAGACTTCCGCGGTAGAAAGTGCAGTTCGATAGTAACGTGTCCAGCCTGACTATCCGCTGGTACCGCTGGCGGGATCCCGCGGGTGGATTACCTGAGCCACACCAAATCAGGTATTGTTCAGAGATGTGTCCCATCCTTCCGGGTAAACTCCTCGCGGATTTTCTTGAAGGCTACGTGAGAGTACCGTGAGACAGAATCATAGTCGAGGCGCTGTTCGTATTTGGCCTTGCTGAACCAGGCGGGTGTGAATTCATCGGCTATGGAGACTGTCTGGCGCACATACAGATCGAAGGCCTCATTAAACTCCCTGTGCGCCGTAAGTGTTGGAAACCTTGCATCAGGGCCAACATGGTTTGAAAGCTCCCTGCTCAGGTAGTATGACAAATACCGGCTGGTGACACCAGTGAAGAACTCGTGCATCAAGCCTTTGAAGCGGACGCCAGTAAGATGCGTCTGCAGCGAACGCTGAACCGACCGAGGAGTCTCCCCGAAGAGGGATGGGGAATCAGACAAGACATATCTGAAGAGAGTCTCCGTGAAGGCATTCTGGGCAATCTCAGCGACATCAGACTTGCATCGAAGTCGGTCCAGGTCAGTGTCAACTTTCGCCTTGAAAGTACTTGTGATGTCGAAGAGAGAGGCATCCTTGGGAACACTGAACCTGTTGTCGCGGAGAGCCCGCTCGAAATCCGGCGAGGAAACTGCCTCAACGAGCTTGAAGATGGCCGTGAGAGTATGGACGAAACCAGCGTCACGCCCGATCTTTTGCAAGCCATGACCGGCGGCAGCCATGCTGGCTTCGACTATTGCCGATACGTCGCCTCCGGTGTTGAGCAGCTTAATTACCTGGTTCCAACGATAGGTTCTCGGCAGTGTACGGAGTCTGTTATGTCCCATGTTGGAAGCTTACAATTCGTAGACCTTAAGCACTTCGTCCCCGTAGTGGTTGATGACTTTGACGGCGCCTTTCCACCACCTCGTTTGTGATGCCATCTTCAGCAAACTTGAAGTGACGACCTAGCACACTGAACGGCGAGTCCAGAGTCGGGTTTTTCATAACAACGTCAGCCATTTCCGATTGAGCTGCGTATCGCCTAACTCACGAGAGAATATAGCACAGGCTCAAAATGGCGGCAAGGATAATCCAGCTTCCGTCCTGCAGCCCTTCCCAAAATATGCCGCGAACTGGTTGACCCTTTTAGAGAGCATCATTGCCTTCCTAACTCACATCACTTCGGGGATCTTTCATCCCACTATCCCCGACCTTTTCAACATCGCTTGATGAGATAAGGTAGAATACTTTGGGTGGACCGTTTCGTCAGGCATCCAACGCCACCTTCAAGCCAACAAGTTATTACGAGCATAGAGCATGGAGTGTCTCGCCGCAAATATCCTTTCCACCCAGATAGGCTCAATTTTCGTTGCTGTTTCCTGGGAGGACATCACTGTGGAAGGGGACCACGTTCTGGGGAGGTTCTCTTTTCTTGGACAGGATTAAGGGAACCTCTACGGCTAGACCCTAACACGAATCGCTATCTGCTGAAAGCGATCGTCGTAGCCCTTGCGGGAATGGCTCAGGACGAAACGTAAGACATGAACTCTTATTTGGTGCTGTTTTCGGCAATCCAGGCGCCAGATCCGAAGCCCACCTGGGCTCATGGCCGGGCTGGCATTCCATGCGGCGAAAGAGCAAGGGTGGGCCTTCGCAAGCCTGCGAACGAAACGCTGACCGAAGAACAAGAACTGGCAGAGCCATGCTCAGTGACCAGGTCCTGCCATATGCGCTGGCCGGACAGCCCTTGATCAAATTACTTCTTGATAACCGCTTCGGATGGCTTACACAGACTGGGGGGCCCCCAACAAATGGTCAGGCAGCTCAAAGGCAATGTAGCCGGGGGTCGCATTGGCTGGTTATGAACTGGCTGTCTGTCTAAGCCGGTCATAGCGGGCTACTATCTCGCGGTGAACGTTCAGCATGCAGGCGATTCGCCGATACGATCAGCTCAGCTCCAAGAGCCCGATAATCGCACGTAGATCAGCCACCTTGAGTCGATTCGCTATATTTTACCTCCAGGTGAAGGTATATGGCGAACTGCTCCTATCTCAAAATGGCCAGTATTAATGTGACCCCCAATGAACGGTTTTACCTGACCCCTGGCGGTTATCCTGGATTGCATCATGCGCCGGGCCGAGATCATACAGATTACCAGCGAACGCTACTGGCTGAAAGATCAAGCTTGCCAAAAGGTGAAAAAGACACCATTATAAGAATGACCAACATAAAACCTGGCCGGTTTTAATCCGACCCGTAACAGAGCTGACAGAAACACGGCTTGACATACAAACTACGGTACAGAACTTATGTGATAAGACGGACAATAGAATTTAGGTGTACATTTGGTGTTCATTAGGAGACATATCTCGTTTTTGATCGCGTTGGTCTTACTGACGCCCCTGGCAGTTCCAGTCGCGCAGGGCAGCACTGAGATTACGCTGGACTCCATGACTGGTCTCTATGTCGGCGACTCGGTCTGGGGTGATAGTATGGTCAAGTTCATATTTCGGTTGACGTATGCCACTGGTACAGGTGACGTCGTCACGAGTTTCAGCAATGGGTTTCGGATCTGGACGCACCGGAACAGTGTTTACAGCAGTAATTTCACAGCTATCACTTATGATACTTTCTCTCTTGGCTGGAGTGATAGGTTCGACCTCGTGTTTAGTATTAACACAGGCAGTGTAGACGGCATGGAGGCCGACACCGTCACTTTTGGTGGTATCAAGATATCTGGGGCCGGGATACCGGATTCTTTCGACACGTTAGTCTGGTGGATTGCGACAACACCCTCTGCTGACGGTGATACGTTGTGTACCGATTCCTCATTCTTTCCTCCCGCCATCGAGTGGCTGTGGGCAACGACCGCCGGCATTGTCTACCCGGGCTGGTGGGGACCGTACTGTTTCCATGTATATAGGAGTAGTTCCGGCATAGAATCGAATAGTGCGGATCTGCCCACCGCTTACTCGCTCAGCCAGAACTATCCCAACCCGTTCAACTCGCATACGCAGATAAGGTTCCAACTCCGACGGAGAATCCACACAACCTTGACTGTATACAATATCCTTGGTCAGAAGATCACAACCTTGGTGAACGAGGAGATGCAGGCAGGGAGGTACGTAGCAGTCTGGGATGGTACTGCCGATGGTGGGAGGGCGGTCGCTTCTGGAGTCTATTTGTACAAGCTTAAGACTGCCGAATGTGTTGAGGTCAGGAAGATGGTGCTGCTCAGGTGAGCGCCGAGTGAAGGGCAGGCTTTTTCTGGCCAGCTGTAACGTGCCGACCGGGGCACATATACGTCAGACCCATGGCCAATAGCCGGGTAGAGAGTCCAGCAAGCCAGCTTCCCGCTAATCAAGACCCATGATGGCTTTGACTTCGGGACCATGCCCAACCTCAACAACCGCCGTGTCTTCGAGTTGGTGCTGCGCGAGCATAACCAGAAGTGACAGAGCGCGCTGGCAGTGGGCGAGAGCAGTGCTGGCAAGACTCACATCGTCATAGCGCTAGGCCTGTCTGCCTGCGATAGGGGGTGTAAGGTGAAGTTCCTCACCGGCACAAATCACATAGAAGGCAAGTCACCCTGTGAAGTGCTTGCATATAGATTCCGAACGCAGCTTAGCAGTCAGGTAATAGTCCCCCAAAAAAGATGTAATCGACAAGCTTAGACACATCTGCAACGTTGATCGAGCCGAGGCAGTCCACATCACCGGCGGCCTCCGGTACCGGGGCAGGCCCCCCGAAAAATATGTATTCAACTAGGAAAATCAGGTCAGCTACATTGATTGACCCGGAGCCGTCCGCATCGCCCCGCACAAAGAACTGCGCGGAAAACACCGAAGTGGACCAGCGTGATAAGTCAAACCTGTTGGTTGCACGCACCCTCCAGTATTCCCACTCAACGACCGGTAACGTGTCAGTAGCTACTTTAAGGTGTGAAATCTCCTCGGTAGAGTCGATCAGTATCTCCGATCCCGGCTGGAATGTGGAATCTGGCCCCAGATAGAAAACGTATCTTATCGTATCGTCAGGATTGATGCTACCGGCATCTTCCCAGTCGAAAAGCAAGCTGTCCTTGTCTCTTATGTTGACGAGCGAGTCATCGGCTGGTCCCAATAGGTCAAATTCACCTGGTTCCTCCGTGCCATAAAGAAACTCAAAAGTACTTGGAAACGGTGTTCCTTCTCTTTCAAACCCGTACAAGTCACCTATGGCCTTGACACGCCAGTACCACGTACCTTCTGAGAGATCACTCACCAACAAGTAGTAGGTCGTGTCGTCTAATCCCAAGATATTTACGGTTGAGTCAGGAGGAAAGGAACTTGAAGTTCCGTACTCAAGGTCATAATATACGTCTTCCCCCGGGTACACTGAACCTGAAGCATTCCAGATCAGGGCTATGCTATCCCCCGGGAATCCTGTGACGTTTTCTCCAAAACCAGGACTCGTGAGATCGAATGAGTCGGGCGGAGCGTTCAAAAAGGCTACTGAGCCTTCACTGGTGGAGGGAATCGTGTCATTATGGATGTCGGTTAGGATGTGGTGCAATATTCCCAGATCGGCAACACCTGAGCCGATAGCACGCAATCTGATGGTTGCCACTACCCCAGGCCCGTCAACGACCGCTTCAGCGCCAAGAAGTAAGGCTTCTACTCTGAGTGCAGTGTCAAAGGTGACGGTGTCGTAGACAACTGCGTAGTTGAAAAACACTGAGTACCCCGAGGTATCAAACAACGGACCTAAGGTAAACGAGACGGTATCAAGCAGAGACTCCTGAAAGTTAATGTAGACCTGATACAATCGAAGCCCAACTGTAGCCGCGTCCACGCTCAAATCGAGGTCAAATTCTTCGCCGACACCTCCGGTGAGAAATACTGAATCAGGGTCCAGGTAGATCTTTGCACCCTGGGTCGCGGGAGCTGCGACCATAAGAAAGAGACCAACGATCAAAGTTGCGGACCAGAACCCGGTGTTGTGAAACATTGTTCCTCCTAAGCTGTGAAAGTCCTTCCGTACCAACAAGTTGGGGTGAGAAGGGGAATTGAATCCCCTTCTCTCACCCCGTCACCCCCAAGAGCGAGTCACCTACTTGAGAAGTACCATCTTCTTCGTTTCGGTGAATTTATCAGCCTCCAGTTTGTAGAAGTAAACACCAGAACTGTAATTGGATGCATCCCATTCTATCGAATGATTACCTGCCTCAGCATGACCATCGAAGGATCTGACAAGTTGTCCCGCAACATTGTAGACCTTCAGCGAGTAGTCACTGGCTACCGGCAAACTAAACCCGATAGTTGTGGTTGGATTGAACGGATTCGGGTAGTTCTGGAAGAGAGCAAATTCGGTTGGCAGAGTCGCAGACACAGACCGACTAACCGAACTGAACTCAACTTCGATGTCCTGGTTTTCTCTGTCTCTGACCATGAGTTCGAGGGCCTCGAGGTCAAACGAACCATCTGCGGGAGCGCGGAATGTGGCCCTTATAATCTCGTTACCCTCAAACGCAACTCCGGCACCAAGGACGATACCACTGACATCGATGTTGGCAGAGTTTCGACTCTGATAGAAGAACGATTCCTTCACAGACTCGAACATGGCTCCAGGCTTAACCGAAACCAATTCGACGTTCTCGCTGTCGTAGCCAAAGACAAGATGGAAGCCCTTGATGGCGCTCACGTTGTCACCGGTTATCGAAACCGTGAATTCCGAATTGGGACGGATTTCATCCGGGATAAGAGCCGTCAACGCGATCATATCCGTGGCACCACCTAAAGTAGGCGGTGGAAACCGACCTTTATCCTTAGGACCGTATGCATCGTAACACATACCCATGATCATCATGTCCTCGGCGTCGATGGTATCGTCCGGTATCGGATACCCGGTATGAGTGGGTTCAAGGGTAGGACCAATGTCACATACTGGTAAGAAATTCGAATCAGAGCCACC
>Ga0114930_10002629_pt1 | contig 16143 bp, 13 predicted proteins | sample AnhtaG_FD_87300 | JGI IMG/M metagenome (GOLD analysis project Ga0114930, IMG submission 87300) | Deep subsurface microbial communities from Anholt, Denmark to uncover new lineages of life (NeLLi) - Anholt_01485 metaG | ecosystem: Environmental > Aquatic > Marine > Oceanic > Sediment | place... | reverse complement strand
CATTCCTGCGGAAGCAGGAATCCAGAAGAATAAAAAAATATTTTATAATAGACTGGATTCCTGCTTCCGCAGGAATGACGAAAGGATAGAAAGACTTTTCATCAACTAAATGGGAGAAGAGCCGAACTTGATTATTAACAATATATGAGGAAACAAAAGAGCTCATCAATGATGTATATGAGATTATTAACAGATTGTATATTTAGCGACACAAATTTCTCTGAGGAGAAAACTTATTAGGTTTTATTTCCAAACTTTCAGCAGATTACTTTTTCATCGTAGTAATCACAATCTTTGCCTCTGCTTGATGGCTTTCCGTTTGCTCTTTTTTCTGGAATCCCCGAAGTTTTTTAGCGGCAACTTCCGGTGGTGCTTCTTTTAGAAACAAATAGCCACCCTCTTTAACCGTTTCCACTTTTTCAAAAGGTGCTGTACTTGCCAGGCAGATCAGCATCTCCGCACCAAATGGAGGAACACACACAAACTCCTCTGGAACTTTAACAGCACGGTTAACTCTTGATTGGCCGATAAAATAATCGTCATAAAGAAGCGTGCGCCGTCCATCAGCAAGAATATAGAGCAGGCGAATGTGAGATTCCCGGTTAACTCGAACATTTACGTTCATGGTCTCGCCTTCTGTAAGAAGCAAGTTCTCACTGCCTTTATTGGTCCACACTTCAACCTGAAGCTGCCCGCTTTTAAACTCACCTTCGGCAAATGCCTGCTGTTCTATAATTGCACTGTTGAAATTTTGTGGTTTAAAACCGAGGCTGGCGGATTTTATCAGTTCTTTGTCAAAAACAACCGAGGCGCCTGCCAGAGGTTTACCAGTGTTAATATCGCGCAAGTTTGTCAGCAGTTTTATTTTCTCTTCCTGTTCCCAGTAAGTGCCGGAAAGAAGCCATTCTGCACCAGAGGCTTTCGCCAGGTCCCGCGTAATCTGCGTAGACTTGGGTTTAAAATCTCTGGTTTGATTCACTGCATTCCATTTGCCTATCTGTCCAAATTCGGTTTCAAGCTCTTGTCGAAAATACCGGGCAAAAGTACTGCTCATTTTTGTATCCTGATAAGTGAAGGGAGTAACCAGAACTCTGCCTTCAGGTTCTTTTACGTGCTTCGCGATCTGAAATACAACAATACGTGCCACATCATCGACAGATTTCATCGACTGCCTCAGGAGCTGGCCAATCTTGTTAGACACCTCTGCCTGGCTCATAAGTGTAGGTTTTATTTCAGTTTTAGTTTCGTCAGTTTTTGCCAGCTCATCAAACGCGGCGTCTATGGAACTTAACTGTTTTGCCACCACCAGAATCGTTTCTGCCTCTTTTAATTCTTCATAAAGCGGGTAAAGACTCAGGTATTTTGTTACAGCTTCTTCTGTTTTTGAGTTCTTTTCATCCTCTTGTGCAGCGGCAATAATTCTCTTTATATCAGCACGAAGTTTTGAGCTCTTCTCTGTGTAAATACTGACAAGTTTTGTCCGGCTAATATAAGCGAGAACGTATGTGGCGGGATTTCTGCGGCTATCATTTACATATACCTCTGTCTGAAGTCCCATAAGCTGAATTACCGTGGAACTCTGGGTAATCGAACTCGCATATTGAGAAAACCGTTTATTCTTTTCTTCCGTTACTGTAGCGAACAAGCTTTCGACCTTCACGACGATCTTGCGGGAAATATCAGCACGTGCATTATCCTGGGCAATCTGAGAGGCTTCAGGTCCTTTGCCAACAGCCGAACCAAAACCGACTAAATACCTAATTTCGGGATACTTACTTGATTTACCAAAATTCTTGACCCAATCAGGCGCATCTTTCGCCTGCACAACTGTAAGAGTTAAAAACAAAGATATAACCAGTAAAAAAGACATCCAAGTTTTTTTAAACATGATTTAATCTCTCCATATCGTAAATAAAAAATCGTGAAAATTTGCCAGTAAAACGATAACCGGCTTATTTATGTTTATAAACTTTAGCTTCTTTTAAGGGGTAAGAAGTCTTCTTGGCATAATCCATAACAGCCTCACTGTTGTCTTTAAGGGGCATTCGCACAAGTACATATGGAATTCTATTTTCCGGGTCGAACCAGCGCTCGATAACTTGAACTCGTCTCAAAACAGCATCCGTTTTGACAGCGCTGGTTGTAGTAATGTCGCCTTCTTGCCTTTTACCAAGGCTTCGCAAATGAGAGACAAACGACAATGCCAGGCCAACTCGAGCATTATATTCAGCTAACTGCCAGGTTTCTTCTTCATGAAATTGTGGACTGGACTGCCCCACAGCATATACAAAGCCAGGTTTTTTGGGCAGTTTTGATATCCATTCAGGGATTTTTTGATCATATCCTTTTGTAGAAGATAGTGTTGGAGCTTCACCAGTACACAACAATACAAGCGTTATGTCACCCACTGATTCAGTGGCTACAACTTTGTGATTTTTCTTTACAAAATCTAACACGCCTCCTTCAGGCTCCTCTTTAAAAGCTTCTCCTGCAAATTCTGGACCTAATATTGTATCCTTAAAGCCCCGCTCTCCTTTAATCCTGACAGAAACGTATTTAGCTAAGACATTGATTCCATTTGTGGTTGCTTCTTCAATAGATGATTCTCGATAAAAAAATGTCTGCGCATAACCAACAGCAAATAGATTATTGCTGCTATGGGGCATATGCCAGAACCATTTGGGGTAGCTGGAATACTTGTGTATCAGCTCTTCTTTATGAAGCTTTTTGAGGGGTTTTACAGTCGTTCTACAGCAAGGCAGAATAAAAAACGAAAAAAAAAATAAAATAAGAACCAAAAATTCGAGTCGTTTCTTTTTTGAAGTTTTATAACGCATTAAAAAATTTGCTTATACTAACTTAAGAGTGTAGCAATCTTGTTATTAAAGCGGGCTTGATAAATCAAGCTCCCACAACTGCGAATTATAATGAATTTAATCCCAATAAATAAATTACTATACAAGTTGTGGGTTTGATAAATCAAACCCCTACAGAAAAACAAATCTTGCCGCGCTTATTTCAAACGCACGCAAAAACAGAGAAAGTAATATTCTACTCTCTCTAATCTAACTTCTTTTTAAAAGATCTTTTAGCGTGTACTTTGTTATTTCTTGATCTTCTCGTATTTCTCTACTTCGTCTTCTAACTCTTGAAATCCCTGTGAAGCGCGGTAACGTGTGTACATCCGTTCGTTTTCTTTAATCTTGGCAAGCATATCTTTATTAGCCGCACCGATCGGTAATTCCATCAGCACATAAACCCGGTAGAGAGTTCCTTCCCTCAGGATTTTCTGGGTTCTTGTCTTACATCCTACCAAGCTTTCTGAAACAACAGATTTAGACACATCTGTTTCCATTGATAAAAACTCAGCATCTTCACCAACACCTGTTTCTTCACGGAACCTTTTGAACAGTGCATTGATCTTCACTCTCATCTGCCTGGCGATATCTACACGTGCTTCCTCTTTTGCAGTATTTACAGCATGCTGAAGATCCTGTGATCTTGCTGTTGCCGGCGAAAAGAGGTAATTCGGGTCTGACGGGGGGTTGGCGTAAAAATCGGGAACAGTAATCTCAGTAGTTTTAGGTGCCCGGGGGGTAGACGCGCAGCTGGCTAAAAAAGCAATTGAGACTAATAAGATTGTTAAAACGGTGCATGTCTGTTTCATTTATAATCCTCCTTTTTATTTAATTTATTTTTTCTTGGGAATTTCATATATAGTAACGGAGACATTTTTATAAATATCCGGTATATCCCCGATTTTCCAGCCTGTACCGGTTGTTTCTGAATAATGGTAACGTTTTCTATTGTGTTCAAAGTAGAAACCAGGGAATTTGCCTTTTACCCCGATTGCAAGATGTCCTTCGGGATTTAAACATACAAGATCATAACCTAAAACCAAAAAAATGCCTCCGGCTAAGATTGTAGTATCTTCGCAGTCTCCACCACCAGCAACCAATGTTTCTGTGGCATAACGTGGAAATTCATCTACGCCTGTGCTTACATTGTCTACTGTGTAAGGAAGACACTGCACAAAAGAGAGCACAAAATTGGCGGTCTGTTCAGTTGTCCAGTTGTTTTTTTCCGAAATCTTCCTGAACTCTTCAGCTATAGGTTTTGCAACATTCACGCCTTCTGCAAGCATTTCCACCCATTTTGCTCGGTCTCTGTTAGTATAACTATTGTATGCTTCTACTGAAAGCCCCAGAAGCAGAGTAAAGGTCTCATTTTCAAAATTCCAGACATATCTTCTTACCAAAGCCTGTGGAGCTTTTTTTAAACGTTTAGAACTCAGACCTTCATAAACTGTAGCAAGCAAAACACCACCATCTTTATACATTGGCGGCCCTGACAGGAGTGAAGAAACAGGTGGCGCAGGCACAACAGATGGCTTGGGCATTGCTTCAGGTTTTTGTAATGTGCCTGGTTTTACAGGCTTCACAGCTGATTCTTTTTTTTCAGGTTCAGGTTTAGGCTTAGTTATATCTTTTTTCTCAGGCTTAATCTTTTCAGGTGGCTTCTCAGCTTTTGGTTTTTCAACTTTTGGCTTCTCAGGTTTTGGTTTTTCAGGTTTTGGTTTTTCAGGTTTTGGTTTTTCAACTTTTGGCTTCTCAGCTTTTGGTTTTTCAACTTTTGGTTTTTCAACTTTTGGCCTTCTGGCTTTAGATACCCACTTAATATTATCCGCAGCTTCAACTCTGAGATTATCTCTTTCTAATCCGGCAATAACAGTTAACGGCCCCTGTTCTATCTCTTTAGGTAATTGTACAAGTTGTTTGCCTCGAGACTGCAAAACCCATATGGTTTCATCCACTGGTTGATAAACAATATGAGATGGACTGTCTAAACCGCTCAGTGTACCGACAAGTTCTCCATCTGCGTCTAACTGGAATACACTATCCCTTCCAAGCAATACACAGTCTCCATCCTTAACAGCAATAAGCCCGGATAGAGTTTTTAATCTGCCCTCTGTCAGTATATTGCCATCTCCGTCCAGATGCATAATATGATTGTCAACAGGATTTGCTAACCACACAGAGTTTTTTCCAGGAACACCTGACAGATGTTTGGTTGTTTGTTCAAATTTTTTTACTACCTCCCCATCAGAGTTTAGTAAAATTAATCCATAGCTTGTTGCTATCCATAGACCTCCATCTGCTCTTGAAGCTATACTTCTCGATGATGTGTTAATCTGTACACGCTTCTCGATTGTGCCGTCAAGCCTCATCTTGACAATCTGGTTCAATGCACCATCTGCAACCCATAGAATCTGCCTCTTTACATCTAAAGCTAGCGACATTGGAGCACCAAAACTGCTTACTACAAATGGAGTAGCTTTGCCATAACATATTACCTGTCCCTGAAAAGCTGATGTAATCCAGCATGTGTTATTTTTTGGATTAACAACATAATCTGCCTTGGGATCAATAATAGGATACGATTCGACTATTGTTACATTATTGGCATCCTTTTGAATATGTAAAAGACGCTGTGTGCGTGTTTGAACTACCCAGTACGATGCTGCATAAACATTGGATAATATTCCAAAAACAAAAAAACATATTAAAAGAAGGATTTTCTTTTTCATTTTAATTTTTACCTTTGTTTCCTTTCCACTTACTGACGCACTCCATGGCTTATACCATAATGAAATAACATGGTCAACTACAAATTATCCATTTTACGCCACAATTAAATTGTCAATTTTTTACCACATTTGAACCGTTTTACAGGTTAATCTTGACTTTTAGAAAAGTGAGGATTATAGTTCGACAAAAAGGGAGGAATTATGCGAAATATCACATTGTTATTATTGGCCGGATCAATACTCTTTTCAGGTTGTGGAGGGGGCGTAGCCGTACAAAGGATTGCAACCGACGAGGTAACCGATCTCTCAGGAAAATGGAACGACACCGATTCAAGACTGGTTGCTGAAAAGATGGTAGCTGACATGATGTCCCGTATATGGCTTCCGAACTTCTTGAAAGAAAAGGGTAAAAATCCAACTGTAATTGTTGGAACCATCAGGAACATGAGCACTGAACATGTTAATATGCAGGTTTTCACAAAAGACATAGAAAGAGAACTAATAAACTCAGGCCGCGTTCAATTTGTAGCATCAAAGAGAGAACGAGAGGAGATTAGAGATGAGAGAGTTGATCAGCAGACCTACGCATCACTTGAAACGGCAAAAAGATTGGGACAGGAATACGGAGCTGACTTTGTCCTTATAGGAACATTTAAATCAGTGGAAGATGTAATAGAAAGGAAAAAGGCTATACTCTACTCAGTTGACCTTGAACTGATAGATGTCGAAAAAAATCTGAAGGTCTGGATCGGCAATAAAAAGATAAAAAAACTTATTAAACGCGCGGGGGTTAAATGGTAAGAGCGGCTCAACGAAGCTGGCTGCTTTCACTCCTTTTTATCCTTTTCCTTACCTCTTGTGCTTCACTTCAAACACAGGTAAGCCATTACGAGTTTATTGACAGGGAATTCTCTGCGCGGCAGTACGACAGAGCGTTAGAAGAGATAAATAACGCGAGAAATGAGGGTAAATATAAGGAAAAGGACAGAGTTCTTTTTTACCTCGATATAGGCATAACACTCCATAATGCAGGAAAATATAAAGAGAGTAATATAAATCTCTCGAAAGCAGAGCTGGCAATAGAGGAAAATTTCACAAAAAGCATATCCAAGTTAGCCGCCTCAATGGTCCTCAACGATAATGTCCTTGACTATCCGGGAGAAGACTATGAGGACATCTTTATAAATATCTTAATGGCATTGAATTACATACACATGAATAACGTCGAAGATGCAATGGTTGAGGTAAAAAAAATCGATGTAAAATTATCAAAACTCGAAAGTAAATATAAAGGAATGGCAGATAAACTCAGCAAGAGCAAAGAGAATATAAAATTCAAATCCGGCAAAACCGACCTCCGAAACTCAGCCCTGGGAAGCTACATGAGTATGGTTTCTTATAATCACCTTGGCAAGCTTGATGACGCCAGGATTGATAAAAACAGGGTTCAAAAAGCAGCCAGAGCTAATCTAAATACTTTCCTGGAAGAAGTCCTCAAACCATCAGAGGGGGACAAAGTTGCTGTATACCCTATTTGTTTTGCAGGCAAGAGTCCTGTGAAGAATCCACTTGAATTATCTCTGGATCTAAACACAGACCTTAAGCTTGGAAGAATAATTGTACCTGGAGAAAGAGACTCCGGACTGTTCTTTAAATACGAAGGAGATAAGGATCTTACCTTCAAGTTTGCTGTCCCAACAATTTCAGGCAGAAAAACAAGGATAAAAAGCGTAAGGCTCCTTGTGGATGGACAGCCTGAAGGGAAAATGTTTCTTCTCGAGGACTTTAGTTATGTTGCAAGGAAAACCTTCCAGGTCAAAAAACCAATTATATATCTACGGGCGGGCATTAGAAGCTACCTCAAAACAACGGCAAATATAAAAGCAACAGAAAAAATAGAGGAAAAAACAGAAGATAAAAAACTCCTTGGTGCTATCTTAAAGTTTACCACTGACAGGGTAACCGAATATTCGGAGAGTGCGGACCTCCGCTGCTGGAGAACAATGCCAGGGGATGCTTATGTGGGAAGAATAAATCTTTCCCCGGGAACTTACGATTTTACAATTGAATACATAAATGACCGTGGACAAGTGATTGATATGGAGATAAAGAGAGGGGTAGAGGTAAAAAAAGGTGGATTAAACCTAATTGAGGGAGTTTCATATAAATGATAAATAAAAAACACAAATCAACCAAAAATCTCTTATATCTAAACGCCCTCTTATTATTATTACTATTCTGTTGTGCCTCAACAAAAGTAGTACAGGAACTTCCCGGATGGGTTAAAAAACCCACTTCTAAATACAGAGAAGCATTATATCTCTCGGCAGTTGGGAGCGGTAGCTCAAGAGAAGAAGCAAAAAGGGACGCCATATCATCACTATCAAATATCTTCAGAGTAGATGTTTATTCTGACAGAAGGATCATTAAAGTATATACAGAAAAAATAAAAGGGGAAAAAATCGATGTTGAACAATCTATGAACCTTCTTACCAACAGTGCCCTAAAGAGTGAAAACAGACTTATCAATGTTAGGGAAGGCGAGACTTTTTTTGATACAAAGACAGCAACATTTTATGTGCTCATGTTTATTAATCGTACAGAGACAGAACCGCTCTATCTGGATGAAATAGAAAAGAATGACAGAGTACTGGAAGAGTACTACAGATTTTCCCGGGATGCGGATACTAAATTTGAAAAATTCATCTATCTAAAAAAGGCAATACAGGTGGCTTCGATAAATAAGGGGCTCCGGCAGATCCATCAACTGATCTCCCAGATGGACGATACTCCGGAACCACCAATAACCGTTCAGAAATTGAACCTGGAGCTTTCCGACCTTGGGAAGAAAATAATCACGGATATAAAGGTTGTTGGAGAATTTCCAGAGGAACTCGCAGGATTCTTACGTGAGGTAATTCAGGATACAGGCTTTACTACAGGAAGTGAAAATGTAGACCTTACAATAAATGCTCATCTTAAAATAGAGCCTATCTCTCTTCCAAGAGAAGAGAAATTCGTCCGCTGGAGACTCCTTATAGATGTTAACAATGACATGACCGGAAACACAATGAAGACCTTTACAAAAGAAGGGCGCGAAGGTCACGCGACTGATGAGGGTGCAAGGAGCAGGGCTCTCCGCGAAGTTAAAAAGATAATAACGGATGAATTCTATATTGAATTCAATAATTTCCTTAATAAGTCTCTAGGAGAATAGGGAAATTAGGTTCTAAAAAAACAATCCTTTGTTGTTCTTGAATTTCTGATTATTTATTTACAGCCAATCTGGAATATGGCATTTTTGATTTCCACATTGTCCGGGAAGAGTTCCAGGGCATCTCTTAATGTCTCACAGGCTTCTTTCCAGAGCCCCAAACCCATTTCCATTTGAGCAAGAAGCAGAAGTTGTGTAACATCTTTTGATAAATATGCTTGTTCTTTAAATGTGTTTCTAGCCCGGGCATTCTCCTCACTGACGGTTGAAAAAACTTCTTCAAATAATAAGGTAGGTTCTCTTTTCCCCAGTGCCCACACTTTCCAGGAATACTTTGTGCCGGGCTTGAACACGCTAGGGTAAGTAGCAACTTTTGTAGCGCTTGTTTCTATAGATAAGACTTTATTTCCCATTTCGTCTTTGACCTCGACCTTGTATTTTTTTACCCCACTAACAGGCTCAAAAGTGAGAACCGCCTCGCCTGCAAGCAATTTTGTTCCTTCACCTGGATAGATTCCGGAAAATGGACCTTTTGAACCTCTTAAACGGATACCACCCAACCTGGTTCCAGGGCTGGCTTCCTGGGAAATAGCTGCGATTTTTGGCATTACAGGTACTGACTCTAATTTTTTCACTGAACCAGTGGATGAAGAAAATCCTTCTTGACCCACAGTTGTTTTTGTCTTTCCCTCGAGTTCGTAGCGGTCGCCGGTGGAAAATGCAATAACCACCTTGGAGCCAGGTTCAGTTTGAATAACAGCTCCAACCTTCATCCAATCAAAAAGGCTAATCTCTTTCCGCTCTCTCTCGCCAGGTTCAATGAGCCAGGCTTCTCCTTCCACAAAACAAACAACAGCTACGTTTTCTTTGGTATCTGATGAATATCCAAAAGAAAAATACCCCACAAAGAAAAGAAAGATAAAAACTATCAATCCTGTGTTTCTTCTCCGATTTTTCATTTTTTATTTACCCCCATCGATGGTTTTGATACAAAACTTATTTTACGCCGAATAAATATAATCGGCAACAAAACAATTATTAAAGTTATAAGCGGCACTCCCACTGGAAGCAAGAGCTGATCCCCTAAAAACAAGAAATAAACAAGTAAGATATACCCGGTTAAAATTAATAAAAGGATTATAAGAGGAAAAAATACCTTGCGCCGGATTAGAAAGAACGCCGAAAAAATAATTATAACAACCGCCATTGGCAGTAAAACCCATGATCCACTGACATTTTGTATGATATGATCCCGCAGGAGTGTGTTAATTGTTAAAGCATGAATAGTCAGTCCTGAAACCTCCTCATTGCTTAATCCTGACCTGTAAGGGACCCTGTGAAAATCTTGCGATCCCTCGTATTCTCCTCCTACCAGCACTATTTTGTCTCGAAACATTTCAGGATTTTCATTTAGAGACAATGGAAGATCTTTCCATGACAATTTCTGAACCTTGCTCCGGTCTATCGAATAGTCAATCAATAAGGGCCGTAAAGCCAGCTCTCGGGGGATATCACTATCAGTAAGAATCTGAAAGGCTCTTGCAGGCATAGAATACATACTTTGTCCATCCTGATTAAGGAGTCCTAATTGGGTGTGACGAATATAACCATCAGTGTCTGGCTGCATGTTCAGAAATCCAAAAAGTTCCTGGGCACGCTCTATTGACCCGAGGCCAGCCATTATAAGCCCCCCGATACACTCCATTCCTATAATGCTGCTGTCTTTCCTGATATAACTGGCAAGTATTAATTTCCCCTGATTTCTCAGTACAAGCTTTGCAAAACTTTCTGACTTGTTCCATCTTTCCGGCAGGATAAAATCAATGGCAACACCTCTGGCACCGGCATCCAGCACCTGCTGGAGAAGTAAGCCCATTTCATCTGCCTTTTCCGCAAGAAGCGTGGGATCTGCCTCCAGCGTTGCTTCATCTATTGAAACAATCAATATCCGCTCGTCAGGAGGCTGTAGCGGCATCAGCTGGAAATGAAGGTCCTTCAGATAGTTTTCAATATTCCGGAATGTTGTCAGACCCGGAAGCAACAAAAAAAGTAAAACAAACGCAAGAGTCAGTATTCCTGCTATTTGTATCCGTTTTGGAACCTCATTAATTCGCCACATCCGGTATCGATACCCGTCATAAGCATTTTGAATTTTACGAACAACATCCATTGCCTTCCTGGGACGTTTTTCCGGCTCTCTTTGTATTGGGAGAGTTATTGCCTCATCCAGTTCCCTGGGAACAGTGGTTGTTACAGTTGAAGGGATTGGTAGCGTTTCAGGGATATCCTTCAAGCTCATTGAACTTTCATAAGGCTTTTGTTTGACGAGAATCTCATAAATCAGAATACCAAAAGAATATATATCAGATGCGGGAGATGCGGGATGTCCTTTAAAAAGCTCAGGGGCAATATAACCGGGGGTTCCCATGATTGTGCCAACTTGAGTTAATTGACCTGCTTTTACATTTTCTGATTCTTCTAAAGTTGAGAGGATGGTTTCCTGCATAGACGGATCATCTTTTACATTTTCTGATTCTTCTAAAGTTGAGAGGATGGTTTCCTGCATAGACGGATCATCTTTCCCGGTTTGATCCATGACTAATGTTCTCGTTTCATCTGTCTGCAGTACTTCTTTAGTCTCCGGCACCTCTTGAGTTTGCGGCATTGGCTTGGGAGGAATTTTTTCTTCTTTTTTTTGAGTATATTCACTTATAATCCGGGCAAGCCCAAAATCCAAAATCTTGACCTGTGGTTTACCGGAAAAATCTTGCACCAGAAAAATGTTTTTTAAGTTAAGATCACGGTGAAGGATGCCGCAGCTATGGGCATAATCTATTGCGCTGGCTGTTGACTCCAGGATTGGAAAAGCCTTCTCAAGAACAAAAAAGCCTTCTTTATTAAAATGATTACGTAATGTATCTCCCTCCAGGTATTCCATCACCAGATATGGTATACTGCCCTCTCTGGAATCTATCCCGTAGTCGGTAACCTCAATGATATTTGGATGCTTAAGTTTTCCCAGTGCTTTTGCCTCGGTTCTAAAACGAGCCAGATATGAGGAATCTTCAAGAATTGAATGCTTGATGAGCTTCAAGGCAAAGAATTTTTGGAGTTCAATGTGCTGCGCTTTGTAAACAGCACCCATCCCTCCCCTGCCCAGGCAGCGCTCCAGGAGGTATTTTCCATCTATAATGGCGGAGCCTTTCAGATGAACTTCTAAAGAGGACTCATCGTTAGGGCATTTTTCGTGGCTGTCACTCAGGCACTTTCCACATTTTGGACATTCTTTCATTAATAAATTTCCTTCACTTTTTGTTATCGATCATAATAATGGCAGCTTTTAATCATAATAATGGCTTTTTGGCAATAAAAAGTACTGTGTGCTGGATATTTATTTTTTTACTAGCAGCTCTCCCCGGGTGGCTATCATTTATTTTTAAGTTCCTCAAATAAATAGCACAGGGAAAATTCTATGTCAATTGCATGTAATTGTTATAGGGCATCATATTAAGGTAGGTTTGATGAATCAACCCCCTACAGATGAATCAGGCTCCTACGATTGAATCAAGCCCCTACAAATAAATGACTATACAAATTGTGGACTTGATAAATCAAGCCCCTACAGATGAATCAAAGCCCTACAGAATAATGAGACGCGACCCCTTTTTTATTATAAATGTTTTGCTTTCAATAAATTTATCATTCATAAAAACAACTACAGTCCACTGGCCTTCATTCTTATCTTCAGTATCAAGCTGGAGCATATCATAAGCTGTCACAACTCCAAGATATTTCTCCTCCTGATTTATTATTACATCTCCAGTATCCCGGACCATTTTATCATCAGGAGAATACCATTTCCATCTGAGGTGAATCTTTATAGAAACATCTTTTAATTTTATAAAACAGTTTATATGTTCGTCTTTGGAGGTGAATTCGGATTGAATATCCACAGGCTCGAGCAGCTCTCCACTATCATCCATTCCTTTACATAAATGAATAAATTCAACCTGGTTATCAGGAAATACAAGGGGGTCAGGTTTAAAAGTAATGCAGCTTCCCAAAAAAGTGTTTAACACGAATAAAATCACAATTATTATATTTTTTTTCATCTTGGGACCAGTTCCACCACAAATTGTTTTGAAAGGCTTCTCCAGATAAACCTTAACTGAAATTGCCCGGCTCTCCTTATTATATATAAATCAACGTTATTAATTTTTTTTAATATAAAGTCATAATTGAGTAATGAGTGGAATTCCCAACTTCTAAATAATTCGATCGATAAATCTGCAAACGACTGCCTCCACTGGCTTTTTTTTGGATCAAAAGAAAAAGAAAGCCACCCGTTTAATCTTTTTGAGGGATTAACTTTTAATACCGTACTTAAGTCCTGGCTGGTAGTCCCTTCAATTAGCCAAGACTTAGTTTTCCGGCGTGATTGAATATTATAGAATCCTTCCAGAGATACGCCCTTCAATATCCCTTTTTTAACATTAATAATAAATCCTCCGGAAGTAAAATTTCTGTCTTCTTTCTCAACAAACTGCTCTAAAGCGATATTAAAATTCACACTAAAGCTTTTCTGAAGAAAAATGGGTTTAGTTGACAGGTTGAATACTGTATTATTGCTGTAATTGTTATCATGAATTTCCCCTCTCTGTAAGTCATTGTAAATAAATATATTATAAATACTGGCAGATAATAAGCCCCCGTAAAATTGAAAGGGATTCAGCCCGAGTCTGAGCTGCGGTTGTGATAAGAGCTGGTCTCCAAAAAGGTCATAATTTAAATAATAATCCGTGGAAAGATTAAATATCCGGGAACTGTATGAAAGGTTAACTCCGCCAGAGAGAATTTTTGAATAATCACCACTTTGTCCGATTTTAACCTTTGAATAGGATGAAGATAAAAGAAAATTAATCCTCTTTAAAAAAGTATTTCTATATGAAAAACTACTGAGCACTTGATTTTGGATCTCGTATTTACCGGCAAAAGAAATATTTCCTAATTTATTCGCATTTATGATTGATTGAAAACCCAGCCATGTTTCTCCTTTAAGATTTATGGGCTTGTTGTATAGAACATCTACCTGTGTATTTACCTTGTTGCCCCATTTTTTATTCAGCCATACGCGGGTGTTCCAAAGATTACTCGAATTATAGTTTCCGGTCAGGCCAAGATTTAAACTTTTATTAAAATTTACGGTTGTTGAGCTCATCACATCAGCCTGCCGTGGAAGTCCGGGATAATCCTTTAAAACTGAATGTTCTTCATAATTGAGCTGGGTTAAACTGTTAATCTTATTCTCTTTTTCATAAAAATAACTTGCTCTGCCTATTAAACCCTGGGTCTTTGTATACCAGATCTTATTCAAAGAAAATCCGTTATTTCTTTGAGTAATCCCTCCGGATAATCTAAATTTTTTAAATCCTAATGATTCCAATCCTTCTAAATAAAGAGTCACATTAAATCCGTAAACTTCAAAATCCTTATTTATCTGAAATAATTGGCCGGTAAAATAGAGGAATGATTTTTGAATTTTCGACAAACTTAACTCATCAAAAATATTGTTTTTAGAGAGAGGAATTTCACTGCTTTCATCTCCTATTTTTTTTACTTCAACACCTTCTTTATAACTGATAAGTTTTCCAATATTTTTTAAAGGGTCAAATAAAAACTCATCACCTGAAATTATCTCATTTTCCTTTTTTAGAACAATATTCCCGTATGCATAAAAAGTCCGGGAAGTTACGTCTATCTTTATATACCGGCAAGAAACCTCATATGAAGAAAAATTGAATTTAACGTTTTCTCCATAAATCTGACGATTATCATAACTATAAGCTAAATAGCTGCCTTCCAGCTTCATTAATACTTTCTCTGAAGCGGTTAAAGAGAGAGATAAAATAATAAAAAATATCAGAATTAAGGGAATTCTTTTTTGTTTACTCACTCTCTAAAGCTCAACTGATAAATTTTTCCGCTGCCATCTACATTCCACAAATAATGTCCATCAAATGCCAGCCCTCGTGGCGACTGCCCGGGGGAGAGAAAGGTCCTTAAAACATTTCCCTCAGTTGTTAATTCGTAGATAGTAAGGTTTGAAGAATCAGATATCCAGAAACTCCCCCCATCAAAAGCTAAACCATCCACCCGGATACCCGGATTGGAAAAAGAAGAGATTATCTCCCCTGTTTCCGGGTTAATCCTTAGTATTTTATTCGATTGATAGTCGGCTAACCATAACGAACCCATACCGAACTCAATAGCAGTAAAAGATCCTCTCTGTAGATTAAGCCTTTTCTGGATCTCTCCGTTTAATATATTTATTTTATACACATCAACATATAATTCACTGCACACCCAGAGGTCATTACCATCATAGGCTACACCTGTTGTTGCCTGCAGAGGAGATGTTAAAGCTCGAACCTGAGCTCCACTTAACCGGTTCAGGCTGTAAAGAGTATCATTATAGCCATCAACGCTCCATATGGTACTGCCATCCCAGCAAAGGCCCAGAGGCACATAGGAAGGAGTTAAAATTGTGCTGACCACCTCAAAGACAACCTCCCCTGCCAGAGGGTCATAAGGATTGTCAAAAAGGCGGTCCTGACAGGAGGGATGAAGGAGGAGGCTAAAAACTATAAGATATAGTAAAAAAGAGAGTTTTATTTTCATTGTGTTCTAATTTTAATTTGAGGTTTCCACTTTTTTTCTCTTTCTTTTTAACAATAATATAGATATCAATCAAATTTATAATCCAGATGCCTGCTGCCGCAAGTAAAAACTTATTCCTCCTGATATCATATTTTTCTGTTAAATTTCTGTAATTAACGGCATCAGTGGTATTATCTGCTGTTTTGTAAAGATCATAATAATCATTACTTTTGTGGTTGTTTGAAAATATCTTATAGATACAGAATATTTCTGCTGATAAGAATAAGGCACCTTCCAGATATCTCTTTTCTGCAAACTGTCCCCAGCCCGGGATTAGGAGTGATTTTTGTAGAGAGGTGAATTTGCTTTTGGGCGAAATTTCTTCTTTTACCTTCTTATCTTGCCCAAAACAAGGAACACACAAAAAAATTATGATCAATAAAGAAATAACAGCTTTATTCCATCTTATCATTATCTTTATCTTTTTTCTTTATCTGCTTTGATTGTTTTGACGTACTCTGGACAGAAGATTTAGTATTATATAATTTCTGTATGGAGTTTTTGAAGTGCACCCCAAAACTTGAACCACCTGGAGTGCTAGAATTTTCGTGATATAATAGGCATCATCAGCTGGGATAAAAGCCCTGTATGGAGGCTTATGATGTCTAATAAATACGGGAAACGT
>Ga0114930_10002627_pt1 | contig 16145 bp, 15 predicted proteins | sample AnhtaG_FD_87300 | JGI IMG/M metagenome (GOLD analysis project Ga0114930, IMG submission 87300) | Deep subsurface microbial communities from Anholt, Denmark to uncover new lineages of life (NeLLi) - Anholt_01485 metaG | ecosystem: Environmental > Aquatic > Marine > Oceanic > Sediment | place... | reverse complement strand
GGTCACCTCGACCGACCTACGTGCGAGCGCCCGGCACAGCCCCCTGAAGAAGACTGCACCCCCATTGGCATAGGCGGACGTGATGTTCCATGCAAATATGCTCAGCTTCATCGGGTTGATGCTTGGCCCGCGCACGGCGGCCCCAGGTCAGTATCCTCACGTGCACTCAATGTACTTCAGCCCATCCGTCTTGTTAACCGGAAGGTCGGCCATCAGCCGACGGATGAAGCCACCGGTCATCGCGCAGTAGGGAAAATCCGCGGCAAGGCTGCCGGTGCCTGAGAATGCCTCGCCGGAGTAGTACGAATGAATCATGCACTCGCCGCCGCAGGTTTCGCGGACGTCACAGTTCCGGCACTTTGGATTCGCCGTGAAGCTGACATCCCGGACCGCCTGCATGACGCGCGATTCGCCCCAGATCTCTTCGATATCCTGCTCCAGAACGGAGCCCGCCCGGAACGCCGCGTCGCCGACAGTCACCTGGCAGGGGTAGACGCCCCCGTCGTGGCCGATTGTGAGCAGATCATACCCCGCATTGCACAGGTCGTAGCGCCCATCAAGCCTGATTCGCCAGGAAGCGAAGTTGTCAATCAACAACGGACCGTCCCCGGCAGCATCCCAAAGGGACAGGATGACATCGGCCAGCGCATGCTCATCCGGAATCAGAGATGGATTCTGCCTCATGCGGCCGGAATTGTATGGGAAGAGGAAATGCCATCGCTCGATCCCCAGCCTCTGGAGGTACTCCGCCATTCCGGGCAGCCTATCCATGTTATCGGACGTCACGACGGTGTTTATAACCGGGGTGAGACCGGCCTCGATAAGATTTCGGATCCCCTGAACGGACCGGGCCATGTTTCCCTCCCCTCGGATCGTATCGTTCACGTCAGGGGTTGGGCCCTCCAAGCTTCCGACCATCACGAGTTCCCCATTGCTGTGCTCCACAAGCTGTTCGGCCCGGTCGGTCGAGATGTACCCGTTGTAGAAGATCCGGAGCTTGCGGCCGTGGGCCTGCGTGACATGCCGGATCAGGCTCATTACGTCACTCCGGAGGAAGGGATCGCCGCCGATGAAGACGAAGTTCGCGACGCCAAGCTCCGCCAGACGGCCGATGAGCTGCATCCACGCCTCAGTAGACAGTTCAGTCGGATCCTCCGCTGTGTTCGCACTGCAGTAGCAGTACCTGCAGTTGGTCAGGCACCGGTTGGTCAGATGCAGGTAGGTCTCCCGGAGCGTCGGGAGCGGGATGCGCTCGCTCCGACGATACAGTCCTTCGGTATTCGGGATAGCAGTTGTCATGGGCATGTGGCTTGCGACGTGCTTGGGAACCCTCCTTCGCCTGCACATGTGAGAGGGACAACTTCCCTGCGTGCCGTGCGGCGGTTATCCCCTTCCCGTACGACGGTCGTTGAGTCTCCAATCGTATGGCGTGTAGGTTATCCTGAGACCGGGACGCTCAAGCGCCGCCGACTTATCCTTCTCAGCATAGACCTTCACGTAATCGAGGATGCTGGGCTTTTGCATCCCCTTCTCTCTCTTCAACCAGCCCAGGAAGTCGCCCTCATACCACTTGAAGATCATGCTGAGCGCCACTTTTCCCTGCGCCGGGTCCACACGCACATTCCGCTCCTCCGCGATGAAGCTCCGGCACTCCCTGTCGAGTTCTGCGCTCAACCTGGCTCCAGGGAACGCGTGAGTCGGCAGCTTCGGGCAGCTCATGGACGCACAGTTGAGCGCGAAGTGGACCCTCGGCTCCTGGAACACCGGCCGGACGATGCCGTGCTCGATGTTATCCAGTGACATGACCTCACCGCCGACGATGAATTTGATCACCCTAAAGAAACCGAACGCCGGCCTGATATGCGTGACGCTCCCAACCGGGTAGTGGGCCAGCACGCCGGTCATAGTCAGAGCATTGTAAGCATTGATCCAATACGCAAGCTTGTCCCGATCGGTCGGGAAAAGATCCGGGTGGCTGCCAGGGCTGTACTTCGCCAGAAGAGCCGCGTATCGGTCCAGTCCGCCGCGGTCCTGCTTCAGCCCGGCGTAGTCCACCAAGCCCTCCTTATCTACGTACTCCTTTAGGGTATCGTCAAGATCTTTATGCGGAAACCTGTCAGTTTTCGGAACCAGTTCCGGAACCTCGATATCCTTCCTCGGGCGAATGACGCTCGTAACCGCCAGCTTGGCAATCAATCCACCGGCGAGGGCGCCGGCCGCCGTCCATAAGATAGTGCGCGCGCGCATTGCATCATCCTCCCCTCCATTATGCTCCTACCATGCTCACCGAGTCCCAATAGATCGCCTCAGGGAGCGTCGGGTATGCATGGACCGTACGGGCGAGCGCTCGAACCGGCACGCGCTCGTGCATTGCCACTACAAGCTCGTGAATAACGTCGCCGGCGTCCGGACCCAGAATGTGAGCGCCCAGTATTTGCCCCGCGTCCTTCTCCGCAATTATCTTCACCATGCCATCCGTTTCGCCCATGATGAGGGCTTTGTCTAAGTTCTTGAATGGGAACTGCGAAACTGCGAGGTTGTCATGCTGCTCACGGGCTTCGCGCTCTGTCATCCCCACGCTGGCCAACTCAGGGTCGGTGAATGTCGCCCGCGGAATCACCCGGTAATCCACTTTCTTCGGCTGATCGGCGGTCGCGTTGTTGGCAGCGATGCCTCCCTCATATTCAGCGACGTGCGTGAACAGATACGCCCCGTTGACGTCGCCGGTCGCCCACACGTGGGGCGCTGTCGTGCGGAGTCCGTCGTCTACCTTTATCCGCCTGCGATCGGCCTCTATGCCTGCCGCTTCCAGATTCAGGCCTTCGACGTTCGCCTTTCTCCCCGTGGCGATCATAATCTCTTCGGCGGCAAACTCCTTGTGCTCACCGGCGACCTGTGCTGTGACGACCTTTGAGCCATCCCGTGCAGCGACCTTTGTGACCACGGCGCCGGTCAGCATCTTTATGCCCTCGTCGGCAAGGTGCCGGTAGAGCGCGTCTGCGACCTCTTTGTCCTCCAGCGGGAGGATCTGGTCTTGCATTTCCAGCACTGTGACATCAGAGCCGAGCCGTGCGAAGATCTGCGAGAATTCCATCCCGACGGCTCCCGCGCCGAGTACTACGAGCGACTTCGGCAGGTGGTCGAGGTTGACCGCCTCGATGTTCGTGATATAGCCGGTTTCCTCCACGCCCTCTATCGGCGGTATGCTGGGGAGCGAGCCGATCGAGATGATGAACTTCTTCCCCCGAATTGTCTCGTCGCCGACCTGCAGCTCATTCCTGCCGACAAAGTTAGCGTGGCCCATATAGACCGTGACGCCGGCTCTCTCGAAGTTCTTGGGGTCGTCGTGCACCGCGATCTCTGCGATTATCTTGTTCTTCCTCTCCATCACCTTGGCGAAGTCGGCCGAAACATCTTTCGCACACAATCCGAACTCTTCCGCCCTTCTCATCAGTTGCAGGAGCTTTGCCGAGCGGATCATGGTTTTCGTAGGCACGCATCCGGTGTGGAGACACTCGCCGCCGAATGCTTTTTCCTCCACCATGGCGATCTTCGCCCCGGACTTGATCGCATGGCCTGCCGAACTCATTCCCGCCGTGCCGGCTCCTATGACTACCAGATCGAACTCTTCCATTCTTGCGCTCTCCTTTCCGGCTTAGTACTGGACGACCTGCTGTGTGAGGCCGCCATCTATGACGAAGGTCGCCCCAGTGACATATTCCGCGGCATCCGAGGCCAGATACACGGCCATCTCGGCGACCTCCTCGGGCTGACCCATGCGTCCCCAGGGTATCTGGCCCAGCACCCGCTTCAGCTTCTCGGGGTCGCGGAGCACGTCAATGTTTATCGGGGTCTCGATTGCGCCCGGGGCCAGGTTGTTTATGCTGATCTTGTATGGGGCGAGCTCGACTGCCAGGACCTTTGTGAGCATGCCGACGCCTGCCTTTGCTGCACAATAGGGCGCAAAATAGGGCTTTGGAATCTCCTGATGAACCGAGGTAACGTTGATGATCTTGCCGTGTTTGCGCTTGATCATTTCCTGGACTGCGTGCAAGGTCACCAGGAACGTGCCCCTCAGGTCAACGCGGGTCATCTTGTCCCAATCCTCCGGCGTCAGCTCTGGAAATGCCTTCTCGATCTGGAGGCCGGCGTTGTTGACCAAGATGTCGATCCGGCTGAAGGCATCTATCGTTTGCCCCACCATGTCTCTGACCTGGCCAACCTGGCTGATGTCGGCCTTCACCGTGATCGCGCAGCGCCCCATATCTTCGACGTGCCGCCGGACTTCCTCCGCCGCTTCAGGATCCGTCACGTAGTTTATCGCAACGTTCGCGCCCGCCTGACCATACCGAAGGGCTATGGCTTTCCCGATTCCACTGTTCGCTCCAGTTATCAGTGCCACTTTGTCCTGCAGCTGCACGGCGACCTCCACCCGGCTCAGTTGTAACATACCCTCGATTCGTAAGAACTCCACCCGGCTCAAAACCACAGCAAGGCTATCCTGATCAGCCGTGCCGCCAAGCACGCAGGCCAAGAGCCCCCATCGCCGCAGTCTCGATTCCTTCACGGATCAGCCGGAGGGACGTCGTTGCACTTTCCCGGGCCGCAATCGCAGGAGCCCTCGTCGCTTGTCACCGTCGCCCGGTATTCCAGTCCCTTGGTCTCCTTTGGATGCCGGGGGTCAGTGCGTTCGCAGTCGAAGGGAGGCGCCTGGTCCAGTGGAACCTCCTCACGAGGCGGCACAGCGATCACGTCATCACCGTACGGTCCTGACGGGCTGGTCAGCACCGAGAAAGTCTTATCGCAGACGGCCATTCGCCACCCACGATGCAGGGTATGCCCGTCATCATCGCAGACGGACTTCCAGGGGCCTTTGTACACCACCGCCTGGTTGCGTTCCAAACAAGGGCCCTCCTTGCCTTTGAACGCCCGCACGGTCACGGAACGAAACTCGATGCCTTCGACCACCTGCCACGGCTCGCTCTGTCTCGACAGGATTTCGACGCCGTAGAAGCCGGCCGTCTCGAACATCTCCAGGAAGCGGTCTTCGCGGAATGCACCGGCGATGCACCCGCTCCACAGTTCGGGATCCGCCGCGATAGACGGCGTGGGGTCTTCGTCGCAAGCGATGTCGCAAATCACCGCTCTACCTCCGCGTTTGAGCACCCGGTGAATCTCCCCAAACAGCCGGCGTTTATCTTGAGGGCGGACCAGGTTGAGCACGCAGTTGGAGACCACCACGTCCACACTTTCGTCAGGTATAAGCGGATTCTCCCGCCGCAAACGCTCGCACTCGGCCTCGAAGGCGCTAACGTGTTCCACCGACTGGATCGGGTGCTCGTCCAGCCACCGCTGGGCCAGATCGAGATCGAGAGCCAGGTCCTGGATTCTCGCCTTGACGAAGCGTACATTGCGGTAGCCGAGCTGATCACCCATGTAGTCAATGTACTTGCGGGCCAGCACAAGCATCTCGTCGCTAAAATCGACGCCGATCACGCCTCCTTCAGAGCCAACCTTCTGCGAGAGGATGTAGCAAATCTTGCCGGCGCCCGATCCCAGGTCAATTACCGTCTCGCCCTCGGACACATAGGAAGATGGATCGCCGCAGCCGTAATCCTTCTCAACGATCTCCTGAGGCAGCAAATCCGTCAGCCGAGAATCGTATTGAGTGGGGCAGCAGAGGGCGCGCTCGGCCCGGCGCGCTCCCTCCGCATAGCGGCGCAGGATTTCGCCCTCCAGATCATTCGCTTCCAGCGCAGTTTGGGCCGGCAGCCGGTCTTTTTCGCTGGTCTTCCCACCCATGAGCGTTTCTCCCTGTGCGATTAATCCCCGCCCGTATTGTGGATCTGCTTCGGTCGGCCCGCAGATCGGCTCCGCCTTGCGTGGAAGCCCTGCTTATTTCAGACGCTTGTACAGCCTGGTGAGCACCGGCATCGGCGCGCCGCAGAAATAGAGGCTTAGCATGAGCAGGTACATGCCGGTGGTACGATACGGTCCGTTTCTGAACCACCGTCGAGGCTGGGATACCACATAACTTCTGAGTTGAACGAAGCGCCCGGCCCTCCGCATGCGCCTGCACAGCCCCAGATCCTCTATCAGAGGGACGTCCGGGTACCCGCCGACGGCCTCGAACACCCCGCGGCGCACGAAGATGCCGTGGTCGCCACACGCCAATTTGAATATATCCACCGCGATATTCCCCAAATCATCGCAGATTCGGTAGGCCAGTCCCCGCGCGGGGAGGCGCAGCCTGAAGCAGCCGCCCACGACAGCCGGGTCCTTGAGAGCCTCTTTGATCTGCTCGATGGGCCGGTCGGGAAGCGTAGAGTCCGCATGAAGGAACCAGAGGATGTTCCCCCGTGCGACCGCGGCCCCGGAGTTCATCTGCCGGGCCCGGCCGGGAGCAGAGACGATAACGGGCGCGTGCCGGGCAGCAATCGGGGCCGTGTCGTCCCCGCTGCCACCATCCACAACGATGATCTCTTCGTCCGACACAACATCGCGCAGGTGTGCCAGGAACTTGCCAATGATCTGCCCCTCATTCAGGACGGGCACTATAATGGTGGCATCGCGCCCTGTCGCATGGCGATTCATGGAAGCTTCTGAACCATCCGGACAAGCTCGTCTACGGGAGGACGATCATCCGCAGACTTGCCCTGGTGGGCGAAACGGACTGTTCCCTCCCCATCGATCAAGAAGTCCCCGCCGAGCTGAGCCGTAGTACCCACCGGCTTCCGAAGCTTTTGGCCGCTGAAAACCATTCTCACGTAGCCCCAGAGTACCCGGAGACTGTACACCTGAAAAAACGAACCTTCAGTCAAGCCATACGCGCGGTAAACTCGGCGCTCGATATCCGACACCGAGACGAACGGCAGCCGCAGGTCGCTAACGTACTTCCCCAGCAGGCTCAGCGGGGCGAAGGACAGCATGATCACCTCCCCGGCAGCGTTCTTTATCTCATCATACCTCTGACGCAACTGCGTCACGTGTTGACGTCAATACAGTCACCCTAGATGCCGGAGGAAGACAAGCACGACCGCTTTGCCCCGGAACTCCGAAAGCCTCACCTTGCCACGATCCAAACTCGGCAGCTCGAAATCCGGAGCGGGCCCGCCGACTCGTATCTGAAAGTTTGCCAACTCTGACATCTGCTCGATCCCGTCTAGGCAGCCATGTCTGTTCTCTGATCCGCCCTGTCCTCAAGCGGCCCTATGCGCAGATAAGTTCGCTGCAAGTAAAGGCCAAACGGTAGCCATAACAGACCCACTATGATCACATAGTTGACCACCAGCACCGGGATAGGCCGACTGGGATCCATCGTCTGCGGAACAGATACCAGGAGCCCACCGGCAGCACCGGCAAATACTATGAAGAATCCAAGGTACGCCATAGGACGTATGGAGTGCAGACCCCAGATTGCATACCCGCTCCCAACGACAATGGGCCAGATGATCTGGATGAGAAAGAACGGGCCGGTATGAAGGATCACCAGCGTAAGGAGCGTGCCTGAGAGAAGAAGGACCCCCCACACGATGTCCGACCGCATTACTAGAACGTCGGCAGCGGGTCCGACCCTCCGTTCCACGCTGCAGTCGATCCTCCTGTGGGCCCAAACGCCCGCCGCCAGGATAGCAATCAGGTAAAACCCTTCTACGTAGAAGGGAAGCAGCAGACCCGTCGCCCTCGCGATAACCGGACCCGTGAGCAGTAAGTTGACGCAGCCCCACAGCACGAATCCGTAGCCCATGCTGCGCAGAAAGCGGTCATGGAGATATTTGTGTCTCTCGGCCGGAGTAACCATATCTCTCCGCGTCTTACTTTTCTTGATCGCCGACCCCCGCCCACTGCGAAACCAGGTTGACCAGCCAGTAAGCCTCAAAGCCGTCCTTACCCATATGAATGCTCCTTCAAACCCAGCAGTAGCCGTTACCACTCCGCATCGGCGTGGGTGAGGGAAGTGGCTTTTGTACGTCGGAATTCAGGCCATGGCCGAAGACGTTGAGCGCGGTTGCGGAGGAGCCGGCGGCACCGCCGCGCGGATGCGCTCTACGGTCCAGAGCTCTGGCGGGGTATTCAGGGCTGGGACCGCCGCCGGCCTTCAGTCAGGCTGCGCGCGTTCGGCGACGAGATTCCGCAAAAAACCCCACGATCCTCCCCGCCGCCTTCTCGCTCGACTGTCGGATCGAATTCTGCGCATTGAACCCCTGGTGGCTTGTGACGAAGAATCGGTCGCGCATGTAAAGCAGGCCGTAGGGATCCTCTTTGCGCGCGCATTCGATGAACTCCGGGCCCTCGAAGTAGTAGCCGTCGAAGGCGGCACAGGCGATCCGCCGCTCCTCGAGAATCCTGCTGAGCGCATCCGGATCCACCACTTGCGGCCTGGCGGTATTCACCAGTACGGCGGCCGGCCTCATCCGTCGAAGCAAGTCCTCTCCGATCATCCCCCTGGTCTCAGGCATAAGCGGGGTGTGGATGCTGACGATGTCCGACTCCGCGAAGAGCTGATCGAGATTGACTCTTTTCACGCGAAAGTCTTCTTCGGCCCTCTCAGCCCGTACGATGTCGTAGTACAGCACCTGACTCAGATCGAAACCAGAGAGGCGCTTGACTACCACATAGCCGATCTTTCCCATCCCGCAGATTCCGAGCGTCTTGCCGGCGAGCTCCTCGCCGGTGTAGGTCGGCCATTCGCCGTCCTGAACAGCCCGCACAAGGAAGGGAATTCTGCGCAGGGCGGCGAGGATCAGCCCGCATGTGAACTCCGCGACCGCATTGGTCGAGACCGCCTCTATGATCTCCAGCGGGATGCCGCGGTCATCGAGCAGCGCCTTCACATCCGGCCCGATGAAAGTTTCCGGCTGCTCGCCAAGAAACACGATCACCCCCAACTTCTCTGCTCGATTCACCACATCGGCGGTGAGTTTCTCGTTCCCGCCGAGGATGTAGCCGTCCGCGCCTGAGAGTCCACGGGTTAATTCGTCAGTGGAGACATTTGCGGGACACCGGACGACCTCAAACCCCTTGCCTTGGAGGTCTTTCATCACCCTGTGATTGAATGGTCCGCTTATCAGAATCCTGTGCTTATCCAACGCTGCCACCGCTCATCCTGCTCACGCTTTCCCGCAGCAGGCAGCATGCGGGCCCGGCGTCATAGACGGAATCCCGCATGTTATTCCAGTTGAGGCCCCTGTCGAACGCCACCTGTCGCCACGTCTTTCCGACTATGTACGCCTGTCGCAGCAGAAAATCCACGCTCTCGCCCGTTTGCGCCGCGATCATAGATGCGGCCTGGATGCTCTCCATAGGATAACCTCGCTTCCGGAGGTCCCGCGCTTCTCGACAGGTAAGAATCGTTCGTCCGAACGACCTGCAATACGGTGCAATCGCAGTGCAGGCGGAGTTGGGCACGTCCATCACAGACATTTCCACCGCATGGGCGGGACCGAGCGTACACATCGCCCCGAGGGTGGCGACCCCGATTAGCAGCGTACGCATAAGTCTGTTCATCAGTGACCTCCATTTCTATCCCGCAGACTGGACTCGGAGCGACCAGACTTCACGGGCGAGAAATCCGATCCAGCCACCTGCCGAAGGCATAGCTCAAGATAGGCCTGATCAGGGCTTCCATCGTTCGGCCTACTCCCGGATAGTCTACGGAATACCCCGTCGCAAGCCGGATGACGTTCCCTGAAGGCTGCACGTCCACCCTCAGACGCCCTACGTTCCGCAGGCCATACGACCCCTGCTCGCTGAACCATCTGACCGTGCCGCTCTCGTAATCCCAGGACTTGTTGTACCGCATACACCAGGGAACGCCGAACGTGGAGCCTCTCACGATATAACGAACCGAGTTCAGATCCTGCTCCAGTACTTCAACTGCCTTCACGAACGGGATCAGGTCGGGCTCTTTTTGGACTGCGGTCACCTGCCCGATAACGGCTTCAGGGCTGAGCGAGGTTTCCTTGTTTATCTCCAGGCGCACATGCGGTCTGCGAAGCATCGCCCTGGAAATCGCCAGGACCACCCCTCCGAGAAGGCCTGCTCCGATTGCCAATGCAGCGCTCCGTCTCATGCTGCGGTCCATCTAAGCCTCGGTGATGCTGAGAAGGCTGAATCCGCCGGGCTCTATCCATGCGGACATTCTGTCCAGGTAGTCGCCGGAGTAAGGCCCGATCTCCGCCCAGTCGCCGGTCTCGCTCGCATAGACCGACACTTTGTATTGTCGCGCCGGGTCGAATACTCCTTCCACTGCGAACGCCGCCGTCTCTTTCTCGGCGGCCGTGCTGGCGAGACAGATGACCACTTCGCCGCCACGGCGAAACATGCAAGAATACATGTCCGCGCTGAGCGGCCGGACCTTGTCCGATAGATCGGTCTCGAACCGCTCCACGTGGTGGTCGCTGTCGAAGTCGCTGGTCGTAAAGAAGTAGATCCCGTCCACACGTCGTGCCATGAAGAAGGATACGGACTCCTCCTGGTACGGGAGGTTGCGCAGAATCAGCCAACGCCAGTCCGGAGGGATCCTCGGGTTCACGGCCAAGCGTTTTAGCCCCACGTCCAATCCCACGGCGCCCTCGAGAAGCGCCCAAAGGAACCTCGGCGGCTCCCACGGAGAGAGCCTCATCCCGCGGTTCACCAGGGATTGGCCGTCGAACCACTCGGAAAACTGGCCCGGCACCGTATTGTGAACCCCGGGGTCTTCTATGTAATGCTGGTAGCTGCTCCTCAGCGCCTTGACCATCACGCCCGGATCGGTCGTAGCCGAGGCCATGGCATACCACCATGTGACACCGGGCCAGACGCCGCCCTCCAAGCCGATCCGCTTGTCGGATATGTAGAGCGGGTTCTGCGACGGGACGGTGCGCAGACCACCCGCCGTCATGAAGTCTGGACTGCTCAACCTCGTGCTGACGAGCCGGCTCGTGTCGTCGTCGCTGACCCCACAGAGAAGCGGGAAGACTTCGTCGGCGGTTACCTCGGTATGGATGTTGCCGTCCGGATCGATGTTCAGATAGTAGGTCCCGTTCTTCGGGTTGAGCAAGTGCTTGTTGATAGCCTCACGCAGCTTGTCGGCTTCTTGCGAGAAGTGGTTGTGATCCTCTTCCTTTCCGATGCTGGCAGCGATCTCTGCGACGGCTCGCAGGGCGGCATAGCATTCGGAATTGATCTCGGTTACCGCACCACTGATGTTCTTGTTCTCGATGATGTTTCGCCAGCCCACGATTCCTCGGACACCGGTGCCCCTTGCTGTGCAGAATACGAGTCCCCGGCCATCCTCTTGGGAGATAATATAGTCCGCCGCCTTCACCATCGCCGGGTAGAGGTTTTCAAGGCAGGCGCGATGCCCGGCGGCCGTCAGATGATGTGCGGAAGCCATAATGAACAGGGGCGTGTTATCGTTTATGTTAAGCCCGTAGTCGTCGGTTTCGCCGGTGATGCCGCTGTAATACTCGGTTATCATGCCGTTCTGCTTCTGGAAACTCGCGAGAGCGGCGAGCATCGAGCAGGAGGCAAGCGGCGTGACAAAATCGCATCCGTGTACGAACCATGCGACGTCGCGCCCTACGATGTTCGGCGACCTGCCCGGGTCGTTTGTGAACCCCGTGCCGCCTACGGGATAGTTCGCCAGCACGCGGAGCATGTTCGCCTTGCTCCACTGGCCACCCTGGTTTATGACGACATCCGGAGTGACGACCTCCGACGTGTGCAGGACCTGCTCGTATTCCGCCAGGGTCGTCTGGAAGGAGCGCTCGTGGTCCTTATACCGGTCGTATATCCTCCTGAGTCCCTCGCGGCCGTCGGGGCTGAACGCAGTCATCACGGCCACCTCCCGGGTTTCACCCGGCTCCAGGGCAAGATCAACCTGAAGCGAGCCGACCAGCCTTCCGGTCTCCTCCGTCCTGTTGGACAACCCCGCTCCGGGATCATAGGATTCCTCAATGTCGTTGGTGGCCATGTGCCGGGAGGGCGTCGGTATTACGCAGAACGCCCTCATCCACTCCGGCCGGGATTCGTTCCAGGCGATCAATCCTCCGATTTGCTCGCTGTACTCGGCGCAAATGTCCAGGGGAGTGCCGCCCACAAAATCCTGACACGCGATAACAGCGATATTCGCCGTGCAGTCGCCGTTGTTGGTCAGCCGCGAGACAAAGAATGCCACCGCCTCGTCATCCATGCCGGTACGAGGCAGGAAGAATGTCTCTGAGACGTCCACCATGCCGATGGCGGAATAGTCCCGGCGCTGGTAGGCCGGGTGGAGCGTGAACTGAGCCCCGCCGACCTGAGACAGCATTACCAGGCGGTCGCATTCCTCCCCTGCGACGAGAGGGCTCCGCGGGCACCCGAAGTGCGACAGGTCGTTGTATGGGATGAAGTAACCAACGACCATTGAGCCCAGGACTTCCATGCCTACATCCACGCTGAAGATGCCCTCAATCGCTCCGGTGCCTTTGGAGATGGCCCAAGCCTTCGCGTTTCCCAGGCTGGAACCGTGAGCCAGCTCCTTGTCAGTGACCCGGTAGATGTACAAGCCGTTCTGCAGCGCCACTCGGGGCGACGCGGATATGTTCTTCTCCCGCCGACCGGTCGGCTCGCACACCAAGCCACGCTCGCCCTTTTCAATCACTCCGGGCTCGATTAGTTTGCTCATAGCGCTTCTCCTAAGTATAACTCTGGCAATACACTAAGCCGGAAGGGGAACTCTGCCCCCTGACCCCCGGCCCATGCCTCCGGCGCGCGGACGGAGATCCGCCCCCTTGCGCGCCGATTCCTTTATATAGTCGGCGGCCCGAGTCGCGATAGCCTGAATGGTCAGGCTTGGATTCACGGCGCCCCCTGTCACGAACACGCTGCCGTCGCAGACGAAGAGATTCGGGACGTCGTGCGAACCGCACCACTTGTCCACGACGGATGTCGCCGGGTCATCTCCCATTCGGCAGGTCCCCAGAAGGTGGAGCGTCCCGTTCGTCGAGAAGGTCTCAACCGCGCCGGCGGCTTTCAGGATGTCCTCGCACAGCTTGATGCCGTCCGCCGACATGCGCTTCGAGTTCTCATCCTTGGTGAACGAAATCTTCGCCACCGGTATGCCGAACTCATCCTTTTCCTCGGCCAACGTGACCACGTTTCCCTCGCTTGGAAGCACCTCACCCACCAACCCGACGATGGCGAACCGCGCATACTCGTCAAGGATGTCAATCAGCCTCTTGCCCCATAGGTGTGGGTTGTCCGCGACCAGATCCGTCGCGAACTCCACTGGAAAGAGCATGTACGACTGGAGGCTGTAGCCCCGCACGAAGTCGTTGTTTGGATCGGTGCCATACCTATCCTCATTCACCAGGCCGACGGGCGGCATGATGAAAGAATCGAGCGGACGGTCGAAACGCCCGTACACATTGTCGCCAAGGTGAACCATGAAGTTCCTGCCGACCATGCCGCTCGAATTGGCAAGCCCGTCAGGATAGCGGGTGGATGCCGAGTTCAGCAGCAGCCTCGGGGTCTCGATTGCGTAGCCGGAGACAATAATGATCCTCGCCCGCTGCTCCTTCTCCTGTCCTTCAGCGTCGAAGTAACTGACGCTCGTGACCCTCCCGTCCGTGCCGTGGTTGATCCGGAACGCCATGCACGCATGCCGGATTTCGGCGCCGTTCTTCACTGCTTTCGGGATGTACGTGACGAGGGTGCTGCCCTTCGCCATTGACTTGCACCCGTGGATACAGAATCCGTAGTACATGCATGGCGAGCGGCCGTCCCACGGGGCGGTGCTCACGGCATGCGGACAGACTACCGGTGTCATCCCGAGCCCGGTCATGCCGTAAGCGATGACCTCGTCCCGAGCGCTCATCGGCAGAGGCCCCGTCGGGAAGGGACCGCGAAACTCGCCCCACGGGAAATGAAGCGGCCCGGACACACCCAGCTCCCGTTCGACTCTGGAATAATAGTCCGCCAGGTCGGTGTACCGGATCGGCCAGTCGCTGGCAACACCGTCGTCGGACTTCACCCGGAAGTCGTGCGCGTGGAAACGGAGTGCCGCCGCCGTATAGTGAACCGTGCTTCCTCCGACACCCCAGCCGGTGTTCGTTCTGCCGGTGGTAATGGGATGCTCGCCGGTCGTGATTCGGAGGCCCTGCCAATCGAGCTTCCCCTGGAGCATCTCCAGCTCGTCGTTCACCATGTCGTCGAACGTGTCCACCCACGGGCCGGCTTCCAGCACGACGACCGACAACCCACCTTCAGAAAGTTCCTTGGCAAGCACGCCTCCGGCCGCGCCGGCGCCTACAATGCACACATCCACCTCGCCATCGTATCTTCTCATCCGGCGCATGAGGGCCGCCGGACGCTTCTCCTGCAGCGATTCAGAAAGTGAGATATCCCGGCTTCTTCTCACGGCGTGCCTCGATTTCGTGCTGCGAAACCCAGATGTATCCCTCGGGGTACGCGGGACCGTAGAACCCTATCCTCGCCCAGACCCTTGGGTGGGCACAGTACCCGTCCAAGGCCTTGACCATCAACTTCCTGAAGAATACGGTGCTCGGGATCTCGTTCCAGACCTCGCCCTCCGCGTTGCCTTCCTGGATGGCGCGGAGCACCTGGTCCTTGTCGCCATCGCCCAATGCGATGAACTTGCCGCCCGCAAACATCCTCTCAGCGGTCTGATCAACGCCCTTGAGCCCCTCGCGGAAGACGCTTGGGTCGTCCGGGATGCCCTCCCGCCGGTCGCCGTAACCGAGTGGGAGAGGGATCGCCCAGTCGAGGAATCCGACAAGATCGATCTTCACTTCTTCTTCCTGGGGAATCAGCCGGGCCAGCATTGCTTCAAGAAGCACGGCCTCGTCTTCGGTCAGGAATTCATGATGCTCGCGCTTGTAGTTCGTTTGAAGGCGCTCTTCGACGACGCGGCGCTCGACTTCGTCGAAACCCTCCATGCGCCTCCGGAATTCTTCCCATGGTATGCTGTCCTTCGGCACAGCGATCACCTCACAGGTACGCCGCCCAGTAGAGCGCGAGGACGCCAAATGCCGACATTGCGGCGTACATCATGGGCAGCATCGAGGGCGGGCCGGCAATGAAGTTCCGCACGTTGTATCCCAGGACATAGCGCCCGATGGTCTTGAGATGGTAGTATGTGCCGGCCGTCCCCACGAGCAGGCCGATGCCGAAAAACGCGAAACCTGCAGTCACGGTCTCCCGCGTCAGCGTCGCGGTCAGTCCCAGGCCAACTATGCCGAGAACGGGAGAGTAGAGAACGGGAATCCACATCTGCCATCTGTGGAAGGCGCCGCCCCAATGCAGCAGGCCCACCTGGATCCACATCATAAAGAATGCCAAGCCTGTGAAGAGGAGTGCCACGCGCTCGAACGGCCATCCTTCCCACGGCATATTGTGAGCCTCCCTTCGCGCCCGCGTACCATTTCCAGGTTTCCCGCATGCGGACGGATTTCTAAACTTCGCCAAACGACCCGCTCGCACGTTCTGACTGTCAAGTCAACACCAACGTTCAGCCGCTACTCAGGCAGCTCAGTGACTAATCGCTTGCTTGGGGAGAGGAACCCTCGCTCTTGCCTATCGCCCTAGCCGGGCCAGAACAGATGTCCCAGATAAAAGACCAGAGGGATGCCTATCAGATGCAGAACGAGCCAACCGGGCTGTAAGAATCTGAATGTCATCGGTATCTCTACCACGCCCATCACCTCCCGGCCTGTAGCCTGCTCGACCCAAACCAGTACCCAAGGATGAAAACTGCAGTAATCGCCACGATATGCAGCGCCTACCATCCTACGTGCAGAAAGTGAAATGGTTCCGGCACGTCAACACCGATTGGCCACATCTCTGCCCTCCCGACGCCACCGGGCTGTTTGCACCACCAGCAGCTCTCGAACCTTATCCGGCAGAATCTCTTCACGGGCTCGACGGCGACTTGCAGCTCGGAGATCGCTTCGCACCTTGAGATCTCCGACCTCCAACGTCATCGCCCGGCGCAGGCGGGAACAGACCCGACAACGGGATACCCGGCATGGCTCGTGACTTAAACCTGGGATCCGCTTACATATCAATGGCATGTCAGCCGTATCCCCGTCGAAGGTGTCCGCACTCGAGAAGGAGAAAATAGCGGCGACAGAGGTGGACTCCGACATGAGAAAGATTATCAT
>Ga0114930_10002622_pt1 | contig 16153 bp, 15 predicted proteins | sample AnhtaG_FD_87300 | JGI IMG/M metagenome (GOLD analysis project Ga0114930, IMG submission 87300) | Deep subsurface microbial communities from Anholt, Denmark to uncover new lineages of life (NeLLi) - Anholt_01485 metaG | ecosystem: Environmental > Aquatic > Marine > Oceanic > Sediment | place... | reverse complement strand
TGAGCCAGACCACCGGCTTCGAGTTCCCGCCCGAACGCGCCGATTACCCGGACCAATGGCATCTCGTCGCGTCGCCCTCGGAGAAGCTCGACGCCCTTCGCTACCTCACCGTGCTCGTGCCCTACAAGGCCGGGGCTGAGGACCAACGGCCCAGCATCCACGCGGCCGAGTGCGATGGCGGCCTGGGCGTCAAGATCGAAGACGCGCAAGGCGCGCACTACGTCGCCTTCCGAACCGGTGACGCCGGCGAAGTGGCCATCCCCGGCGTCGCGTCGAGCGCAGCCGACGTGCTGGCCGTGCACGTGAACCTCGAAGGCAAGATAGACAGGCAGTTCGACTAACACGAGGAAGGCTCTTTCCATGAAAAACAGACACATCGCAATGGTTCTCGCCCTGGCCGGCCACGCCTTTGTGGCCTCCTGGGCGCCGGCCGAGGGGCCCCTGCCGCTCGACCGCTACGGCGGGCTCACGACCATACAGTTCGAGGCAACCGGATTCTTCCGCACCCACCACGACGGCGAGCGCTGGTGGCTCGTTAGCCCCGACGGCAACGCCTTCCTGTCCCTCGGGGTCTGTTGCATCAGCTCCTCGCACGACAAAGAACGCGGGACAAACCGCGACTACTACAACGAGAGCGTCCTCAAGAAACGCGGCTCAGCAGAGCAGTGGAAGGAGGTCACCCTCGAGCGGTTGAAGGCGTGGGGCGTCAACACCCTCGGCGGGTGGTCCAGCGAGGAGTTGCGCGACGTCGTACCGTACACGGTGGTGCTGTCCATGGGCACGGGTATGTGGCGGCGGGGCGCCGTGCCGGATTTCTTCAGCGGCGAGTTCGAGCAACACGCCGCCGCGCAGGCCCGGAGTGCCGCCGCCCATGTGAACGATCCGTTTCTCCTGGGCTACTTCCTGGCCAACGAGTTGCCGTGGCTCCCCGATCACCGGATGTGTCCGGACCTCTTCAGCGGCTACGTAGCCATGCCGCCCGACGCGCCCGGCAAGGGGCGCCTCGTGCGCTTCTTCCGGGAGCGCTACGCTGACCCCGCCGCGTTCGGCCAGGTCTGGGACGTGGATCTGGCCGCCTTGGCCGCCTTGGCCGAGGTCGACTCGCTGGCCGCCCGCGACCGGAAGCGGGCACGCACGGACCGCGACGCCTTCGTCCTGCTTGCGGCCCGGCAGTACTTCAAAGTCGCCACGGACGCGGTCCGCGCCGTCGACCCGAACCACCTTATTCTGGGCTGCCGCTTCATCTGGCAGACGGCCGCCCGGAGCGTGGTCGAGGCCTGCGGCGAGTACTGCGACGTGGTGAGCACCAACTGCTACGAAACCGGACCGGTGGCGCGGATCCTGCTGGCCGGCGCCAATTCGGGCGTCACCCGCATGCCGGGAGACCGATACGCCCTCACCCGCTACGGCGAATTGACCGGCAAACCCCTCCTGATCACGGAGTTCAGTTTCCGCGCCCACGACAGCGGCTGCGTCAACTCCTTCCCGCCAGCGATCATCGTAGGCCCGATCGCGGCGACCCAGCGCGAGCGCGCCGACAAGTTCGAGCGCTTCGCCACCCGGTGGATCGCGCAGCCCTGCTTCGTCGGCTACCACTGGTTTCAGTACATGGACCAACCGAGGGGCGGACGTTTCGACGGCGAAGACAGCAACTTCGGCATCGTCGACATCACGGACGAGCCCCACGGGGACTTCGTCGCCCGCCTGGCCGAGGTCAACAGGAAAGCGTGGGGCCTGCACCAGGCCGCCAAGTAGGGTACTACAAGCTGATAGCTTCCTGGTGTATTCCCTGCTTGCAAAGCACCCAGCGAATGGTGTAATTACTCTACACCCGTCATGGCGCGGGTTGAGTGCTTCGAACGAGGGGCGGCATGAGCCCCGCGAACCATAAGGAGAATGAGCATGGCGTATGTGATTTCAGACGACTGCACGATGTGCGGAGCCTGCGTGGACGTGTGCCCCGTCGAGTGCATTTCCGAGGGCGATCCCAAGTACATCATCGACCCGGATGAGTGCACCGACTGCGGCGCCTGTGCCGAGGAGTGCCCGGTCGAAGCTATCTCGCCGGGAGAGTAGCCCCCCGCAACCGCAATCAAGCTGAGCACACAAGCCGCCCGCGGCCCGATTCATCCCGAGCGCCGCCGGGCGGCTTCCTCTTTGTCCCGCTATCCGTGCCGCATCGCCGTCTCCCCCGCCGTCACGACGGCCAGACTCGGCTCCCACGCGGCCATAGGCCCCAGGCATCGCTGACTGCGCGTCAGGCGCCCCCGGCCTCCCCTTCCTCCCGGAATCGCTCTCGCTCCAAGTCCAGCATCACCTCGAGGGTCTCGTACAGGGACGCCTCGTTTACGCGGGCGAAGCGCCCCAGCTTTGCCACGGCCTGCTGCAGCGTATATTCTCCAATCCACATGTACTCGGCGAAGTCCATCAGGTCGTCCTCGTAGGTCTCCTTCCTGACAGCGACGCCCCGGCAGATTTGGTCCAGGGCGTGCGTGACCGCGTTGGGACGCTCCTTGCCGCCGCAACGCAGGCAGATCGCGTGCAGAGAGTCGATGGCTTGCGCGTCGCTCTGCAACCCCAAGCGGTTCTGAAGACCAACCGTCGCCGCCAGCGCCTTCTCCTGGTCCCAATCCCGAAACCACATCACCTCCGCCAACGTGCGCGCCGTCTGTTCCGGGAAATCCTCACCGAACGGCGTCTGCCGATAGATGACCTCGATCTGCCGCAGGGCATCGAGCGCCTTGCCGATCTCACCGCGGCCAAACCCGAAGCGCCGGTGCAGGTCGACGGCCGCTTGGTGGGTTTCGTCTTCGCTCGACCCGGCCAGCCACATCAACTCAGCGCATTGCCCGCGCTCGGCTCGACCCGGCCAACGCCGCGGCGCCCTCAGGCGCCGGTACTTCACGGCGATCTCGAACAGGGCCTGGATCTGGGCACTTGCCTGGTTCTCGACGGTCGGTAGCCGGGTGCGAACCGCAGCCAGCGCGTCCTTGAATTCGTCGAGGGACCACTCCCGCAGCCACATCACCTCCAACAGGCGAAACTGGAGTTCCTCCGGGAGTTCCTCAGAGACGTGCACCCGGGCGCGCATCAGCACGATCTCGAGAAGCGCCCTCAGGGCGTCCGAGGCGTCGTCCAGTGACAGGGCCTTTGTGAGCGAGTCGGCCCGTGCGTCGATCTCGGCTTTCGGCCACCCGCTCAGTTCCGCTACCGCTGCTTCCTTGTCCGGTAGAGCCGCCGCCTCCTCCCGCACGCGTTTCCACGTGGCCGCCTCATCCCGCATGTGTCCATCATTCCTCCGGGGTTCAGCGGTATCCCGCGAGCAAATACCACAAGCCACCGTTGCACCACGTCGTCTCAACACAGCATATGCGGGGACATGCGCAACACACAACCACATATCCGCGCCGCATTCAGTGTGCCTGAAGCGGTGTCCAAGGTCAAGCCTCGCAACAAGAGTGGACCTCGGCCTGCCCTATTGATAAGGATTCCCGTCGCTTTGGCCGTAGGGACTTTCGGGGGCTCCTTCGACGTCGGCGTCCTCGAACTGGGACGGCCCGGGCAGAATGGCCCTGTTGCCGGAGTGGCGGGCCTCGTTGGCGCTGGTGACGCGGATGGCCGGGCGGTCTTTGAACACGCACACGTGCTCGCAAATGCCGCAGCCGGTGCAGCGGTCGGGTTCGACGTGGGGTTGTTTGAGTTGACGGGTGCGGCCGTCGCTGGTCTGCACGTCGGCTGTCACGAAGAAGATGGCCTTGGGCGAAACGGGACAGTGCTCTTCGCAGATGAGGCAGGTGCGGTCATAGGCGTAGGGAAGACAGCGCGCGCGGTCGATGGTGGCCAGCCCGATGCGGATCGCCTGCTTCTCCTTGAGCGGCAACGGCTCGATGGCCTCGGTGGGACACACCTGGCCGCACAGGTTGCAGTTGTAGGCGCAGTAGCCGACCCGGGGCACAAGCCGCGGCGTCCAGACGCCCTCGAGGCCCGCTTCGAGCCCGGTAGGGTGCAGCGCGTTGGTGGGGCAGGCCTTCATGCACAGCCCGCACTTGAGGCACCGCTGCAGGAACTCGCGCTCAGGCCGCGCCCCCGGCGGGCGGATGAGTTCGGGGTTGTAGATGAGGGCTTGGGCCTCCGGTGATTGCCGCAGCAGAATTACCCCGCCGACGCCCCCGAGGCCGGCCGACAGGACCGCGCGCCTTGACAGGTCGAGCTTGGCCTCGGACGGGGCCGGGAAGGGGGACTTGAGCTTGAAGGTGATGGCGTCTTGGTCGCAGGCGGCGATGCAGTTCCAGCAGCCAAAGCACTCGGTCGAACGCCAATGGCCCGGCTTGTCCGGCGAGGCCGCGGCGGGGCACTTCATGGCGCACCGGCCGCACTCGGTGCAACCTTCCGTAACCAGCCGCAGGGCGGGCCGTTTCGCGCACAGGCCGAGCAGGGCGCCGAGCGGGCACACGTAGCGGCACCAGAACCGGGGGCGGTACACGTTGAGCACGACGATGCCGACAAACAGCGCGAAGATGAGGCCGGCGCCGCGGAAGGCCCCGCGCTCGCGCGCGAACACGTGATCGCGCAGGAAGCCATAGGCGGGCTCCGTGAGGGCCGTCGCGTGCAGCGGCCCGAGGTGCGGGTCCGACTGGTACACGGCCGTGGCCGCGTCCTCGACGGCGTACTGGGCGCCGGGATACACGGCCGTCGCCAGGCTGCGGTAGAACAGGCACAGCGGGTCGAAGACGCCGATCCAATGCGCCCCGAACAGCGCCATGACGAGCAGGACGACCAGGAGCAGGTACTTCGCGCGTTGCCAGGGCGACCACTGGTCCCCGGCGTCCCTGCGCCGCCGCCTGCGTGTCCGCAGCCAAGAGACCATGTTGTGGAGCGTACCGAGCGGGCACACCCAGCCGCAGAACACGCGCCCCAGCAGCACGGTCGCGCCGAGGGTGATGAATGCGAAGAGGAACGCGGCCGGCAACTCGTGGGCCGAAAGCCACGTGGCGATCAGGACGAGCGGGTCGACGTCGAAGAAGGCGCGCAGCCACGGGCTGGCCTCTTCGTCTTCGCCCAGGCCGGCCGCCCAGAAGAGAAACAGGAAAAGGCACAGGCACGCCGCCTGCACGACGCGGCGCGCCCACACAACCTTCTTGCCGACGGCCCTGGAACTCACGCGACCTCGAGTTCCTTGAGCGCCAGACTACGGTAGTCCATCGTGCCGAGCCCGGCCGCCTGCCCCGCGGCTGCGGACTTGACCTTGGCCGGATCGAGTCCGAGCAACTCCGCGCCGAAGGCCTCCAAGGCCACGACGTCGGTGCCGGCCGCGACCGTGTTCAGTTGTTTGACGTCGCTCAGGTTGCCGCCGGTGGGGCCGTTGTCCGTCATGACGCGTGTGGCGTCGACGACGCACATGGGCGGCTTCATGAACGCCGTGATATCGCACAGGCACAGGGCCAGGTTCTGGTGCCACAGCCCGCGCTGGCCGCCGGCGACGCCCATGTAGTTCTTCATGCACACCGTGGCGCGGGCGATGGAATGGTCCTTGACAATGGGGCAGTTGATGACCAGATCGGACTCGATAATCTCGGGATACAGCAGCCACTTGTCGAGCCGCTGGCCCTTGATGGCCACGTCTTTGAAGCGCTTCTCGTCGATGTAGACCACTTCAGCGCCGGCCGCCTTGGCCGCGGCCTCGATGCCGCTGTTCGGATAGGTCTTCTTCGCGGGGTTGCAGGGGTTGTCGCCGACCTTCACCTTCTTGGCGCCCGCCTCGAGACACAGGCGCACCAACGTGGCGACCAGGTCCGGGTTGGTGTTGGCGCCGAACTGCGGGGCCCGGTCCCACGCGATGTTCGGTTTCACCCACACCACGTCGCCTTGGCTAACGAAGCGCTTCATGCCGCCGATCGCGGCCACGGCCTGCTCGGTCAGCTTCGTCGCCATCGTTGTCGTGACGTCCCCTTGGGCGTCCGCCGGCCCTTTCCAGCGCGCGATGCACATCTGGGCCGGTGCGTCCTGGGCCGCGGCGTTACCGAGGGGCGCCAGGGCCATCGCGCCGCCGGCCATGGCCGTCCGTTTCAGAAAATCGCGTCGAGTATGCTCTGCCATTGAGTAGCCTCCCTATCGGTCCAGTGTGGTGCTCCATGGCGGCGTCCGCCGACGCCCCGCCTTGACTTAACACCATTATAGCCGCAAACGGGTGGCGGGTCCAGTCGGCGCCAAACGCGCCACGCATATCCTTGAAACGTGGGGCCATTTGCCGATAAAATGCAAGGAGTCATGTATAGTACGAAAACCCACTTGACATCAGATTCCAGAATATCGTATGCTATTGAATCGGTGCCGAGGTAGCTCAGTTGGTAGAGCACCGGACTGAAAATCCGGGTGTCGGCAGTTCGATTCTGCCCCTTGGCACCATTTCTTGTGCTGGAGTAGCTCAGTTTGGTAGAGCACGTCACTCGTAATGACGGGGTCCGGGGTTCGACTCCCCGCTCCAGCTCCAGTTGGAAGGAGACTCGCGAGACCGACCGACACAACAAGGACGTAGGATTGAGCTTCTATGGAGACTAAACAGTCGTTCAGTACCTCTGAGGTCGCCAAGTATTGTCACGTTACCGCGGACACCATACGCAAATGGGCTGAAGCCGGCCGAATCCGGGTGTTCAAGACCCCGGGCGGTCATCGCCGCATCCGGCGCGAAGACCTGCTCAAGTTCCTGCGCGAGAACAACATCCCTATCCACGAGGATCTCGACGATTCCGGCGTGAAGATCCTGATCGTGGACGACGAGAAAGCCGTGATTTCCGTGGTCCGCCGGTTCCTCGAACGGTCCCAGACCGCCTTCGAGATCGAGGTGGCCATGGACGGCTACGATGCCGGGCACCAAGTGGCCACGTTCCGTCCCGACGTGGTCTTCCTGGACCTCAAGCTGCCGGGGATTGACGGCTTCGAGGTGTGCCGGCGCATCAAGTCCGACCCGGAACACGCCTCGACGCGTGTGATCGCCATGACGGGCTACTACGACGGCGACGTGGCCCAGCGCGTCATCGAGATCGGCGCGTTGATGTGCATGCAGAAGCCCTTCACGCCGGACGACCTGCGCCGGGCGCTGGCCAAAGCGGGCGTCGAGGTGGGCTAGAGCGCCCGAAGCCGCGACAACCTATTCACTGTCCTGCGCCGCGAGCCGGCGCACGGTTGCCGCTATCTCTCCCGCGCACGCGATCTTCGCGTCCGCCTCTGCCAGCTCCTCTTCAGAGCCGAAGCCATAGCATGCGCCAATGGCCAGGGCGCCGTTCGCATGGGCGGCTGCGACGTCGTCCTGGCGGTCGCCGACAAGGAGGGCCGGCCGCACCGGGATGTGCTCGAGGATCTCCCGGATCATGGCCTCCTTGCCCGGGTAGCCCGTGCCGCGCGTGCGGGCCATGGCCAGGTAGCGGCGAACGTCGTGGGCGTCCAGAAACTCGTTCACGTAGTCGTCCGGACCGTTCGAACAGACGGCCAGCACGTACCCCTCGCGCTCGAGTGCATCGAGCGCTTCGCGGACACCCGGATACAACTGGCCTTCGGCGGCGATGAGATCGAGCTCGAGGCGGTTCGTGGCGTCGACGATCCCGGCCGCCCGGCCCGGCGGGCACAGCGAGGCCAGCCACTCGAGGTACTCCTCGACCGGCCGGCCGATGTAGGCGCAGATCGTATCGGCGTCCGGTTCGGGCAGGCCGTGGGCGGCCAGGGTGCGCTGCACGGCCGGCACGGTCACCTTGGCGGTCTGGAACAACGTGCCGTCGATGTCGAAGATGATGAGGGCCTTCATCGTCATTCTCGATTCCAGAGCCCCGGCGTCTCTTGGCCGACCTCGTCGCGCCAGACACTGGGACAAAGCTCGCCGCCGAGGGCCGCGAGGGTCAGGTGACCTCGAGGGCGTCGCGTTCCGGCAGTGCCGGGAAGGGCGCGTGGGGCTCGGTCTGATACCAGTACGCCACCGACGCGATATCGTCTTGCAGCGGGAGGTAGCGTCCGCCCGACCGCCAGCCCAGCGCCTGGATCGTGACGCGGAGGTCCTGCTCGAAGCGCACGGGGTCCATGATGTGCCAGCGGTACATGCCGAAGCGCATCTGCGAATCGAAGGTGCCGTCGGCGCGGATCACCTGGTGCAGGCCGGCGTAGGGCGTGGCGTACTCCTGGTAGTTGCCGTGGAAGCCATTGACTTCCCAGTTCGGCTCGAAGTTGTATGACCCGCAGAAGTAGTCCTCGAGGCCCGTGCCGCAGATCGTGGGAAAGTCCGCGTCGCCGTCGAGGTAGAACTTGATCTCGCCCTCGCCCCACCAGCCCTTGCTGTTGGACTGCCAGGCGAGGTACGTGCCCACGAAGTGCCCGTGGCCGCGCACGCCGTCGACAATGGTGTAGGCCTCTTTGTAGGGAAGCGGATTGGTGCGGCGCCACTGGGCGTGGAAGTAGCCGGCGTCGTCCGGCACGTCCGTCAACGTGTAGTTGATCTGGTAATAGACGACGACGTCTTCGTCGGCGATGTTCTCGAGGGTAATCCGGCAGCCCTTGCGAAAGGGCATCTCCCAGTAGCAGTTCAGCGCGCTGCCCGGATTGACGCATACCGCCAGCGAGTTGAGGTGCGCGTACGTGCCCCACCCCACGCCGAAGAAGTCCCCGATAGGGCACTCGACGCTCGGCTCGGTTTCGCCGTCCCAGTAGAACCGGAGGATCAAGAAGCGCGTGGTGCCGGTGGGACAGATCCAGATCTGCTGAACCGCCCCGGAACCGTCGATGCGCGCCAACTCGGCCGTGTGCCCCGCCTCGAGGGCCACGCTTGGCGAGACCTTCCACCCCTGGCCGAGGTCCCGCGCGCAGTTGGCCCCGGTTCCTTCGGTGGCCATGCCGGCCTTGCCCTTCTCGCCGGTGAAGTTCTCGGCCGAGATCGAGCGCGTCTTCGCGTTGGACAGGCGGCACAGGTTGCCCAGACTCAAGTTCAGTCCGTTATACATCGGCCCCTCCCGTTCTAGCGCCCCACCAGGGGCAGCACCTTGGCAACGATCTCCGCTTCGTCCTCGCCGACCTCGAGCTTGTGGAGCGACCACACCTCGGTGTGCTCGACGGAACCGCCGTTCGCCGCCAGGGTCGTCAGCGGCCCGAGCGTCTCGACCTCGAGCATATCGGCGTTGGTGAAGGTCTCGGTATTGCAGCCGAAGTCCGGGTAGGACGCGCCTGGGGTGGGCTCGAACTGCTTCACAAACAGCTCGCCGTTTAGGGAGTAGGCCACCCATCCCTGCTTGTTCAGGAACCCCACTTTCTGCGGCGTCGTGGCCGAGGCGTCCTGCTTGAGCTGGAAGCACTTCTCGCCCCAGACCCAGCGCGGGTCGGCCATGTTCGTGTAGTGCCACAGCACCAGCGGCCGCGCCGGAAGCAGGTACTCGGTGTGGGGGATGTAGGGTTCCTGCGGATAGATGGCCCGGCCGCCCGGCGCCATCACCGTGAGCGCCCACGGGGCCAGTTCGACGTCCCACTGGTTCAGGTTCGTCAACCGGTGCAACACCGTCACCCGGGCCTTCGCCGGGTCCATGGTCACCTCCATCTGCTTCTGAATCCTGCAATCCGTTTCCGGCGGCGGGACCAGCTTCAGCGTCGTGCCGTCCCAGGCTTGCTCGACCGGGGCGTTGTCAGGCCAGTAGGTGCGCGGCTTCTCTTCCGGCGCATGCCAGAGCCGGTGCCCGCCGTAGATGCGCCACTCGCCGCCGCCGGTTTTCCCGAGCATCTCGGCGTACTCTTTGAACAGGTTTTGCCCGCCGGCAAAGCCCAGGCGTATGAGGCGCGGCCCGACGTCCGTGGTCGCGATCAGCTCGATGCTGCCGTTACTCAGCTTCACGCAATGGGCCCACCCGCCGTAGGCGACCTGCTCCATCTGCACGCCCTGCGCCTGGGCGACAAGCGAGAAGGCAATAAGCGCCGATATGGATGCAAGCTTGGTCATGGTCTCAAACCCTCCCTTGGTCAAACGTATGTGAACCGCTCGATTCATCGTGTCGCGAATGATACTTCAGCAGGGCGCGCAAAAGCGATTTCGGGAGGGGGCTCTCGACCGTGTGCGAGAGGTCGCGACAGGCGGCTGTGCGGCGTCGCGGAAGTGTCTTCGTTGATATCAAACGATCGCCGCGAAGAAACTGTAGAAGATGAGTCTGACAAGGGCGGTGCTGCTAACAGGCAGAAACGAAGGGCTTGACAAGCGGGGCAGGGATCATGTACACTATTTCTATAGAGATACTTGAGAAAGGGTCCTCGGCATGCTTATCACTCAGAAGAGCCGCTACGGTTTGCGGGCCGTGTTCGAGTTGGCCAAGCGGTGCGGGCAAGGCCCCACGAAGATCAGCGAAATCGCGCAGGCCCAAGCCATTCCACAGCGCTTCCTGGAAGCGATTCTTCGCGACCTCAAGCAGAGCGGGATTCTTGATTCGCGGAGAGGCAGCGACGGCGGCTACTTCCTGATTAGGTCTCCACGTGATTTGAGCGTGGATCGGGTTATCGAGGTGCTGCAAGGCCCGATCAATCCGATGGGTTGCGCCCCGGGGGACGGCGTGGGCGAGACGGGGTGCGAGTTGTATGGGCGGTGTGTCTTCCTGCCGATGTGGGAAGAAACCCGAGACGCGATTCGTAAGGTTTATCAGAAAACGACGTTTTCGTCGCTCGTTGAGAAGGAAAAGCGGCAGCGCAAGGAATGCGCGGTGCAGTACTCGATCTAGGCTCCCTGGCGGGCCTGCCGCGCGGACGTGGGCAAGGACATAGGCGATGTCGTCCAATAGTCGAGATACCAGAGACCTGCAAAGGGCCTTGGACGTGAAAAGGATCCGGGCTGATTTCCCTCTGCTGCGGTTGATGCGGGGCGGTAAACCCCTGATCTACCTCGACAGCGCGGCGACGACGCAGAAGCCTCAGTGTGTCATTGACACCGTCAGCGCCTACTACACGTCGCAGAACGCAAACGTCCACCGCGCAGTCTATCGTCTCGGACAGTCCGCGACAGATCGCTACGAGGAGACACGCGCGAAAGCGCAGCGCTTCCTGGGTGCCCGGTGTGCCGCGGAGATTGTCTTCACCCGCGGCACTACGGATGGCATAAACCTTGTCGCGAACAGCTTCGGCCGCGCCAACGTCGGTCGGGGTGACGAGGTCCTGATTTCCGCCATGGAACACGACTCGAACGTTGTGCCTTGGCAGATGCTTTGCGAGGAGAAAGGCGCGGTGCTGCGTGTGGCCCCCATCGGCGACGACGGGACGTTGCTCCTGGACGAGTTGGAGCGGCTCTTGGGCGAGAAGACGCGGCTTGTATGCCTGGTCCATGTGTCCAACGCGCTGGGGACAGTCAATCCAATCGAACGCGTGGTCCGCCTTGCTCATGAGGCCGGGGCCAGGGTGCTGGTCGACGGCGCACAGTCAGCCGGCCACATGCCCGTTGACGTCGCGGCGTTGGACTGCGATTTCTATGCCTGCTCCGGCCACAAGATGCTTGGCCCTACCGGCACAGGACTGTTGTACGGCAAGGAGGAACTTTTCGAGGCCATGCCGCCCTATCAGGGCGGAGGCGGCATGGTCCGTTCCGTGACTTTCGAGCAATCCAAGTACAAGGCCCCGCCGCACAAGTTCGAGGCGGGCACGCCCAACATCGCCGGCCTCATCGGCCTGGGCGCGGCCATCGACTATCTCAACGCCGTCGGCATGCACCACATTGCGGCGTACGAGCAAGAGCTGTGCGAGTACGGAACCGGGGTGCTCGAGTCAATCGAGGGCCTGCGTATCGTGGGCGCAGCAACCGAGAAAGCGGCCATCTGGTCGTTCTGCATGAAGGCGGCGCACCCGCACGACATCGCCCAGGCACTCGATGGCGAGGGGATCGCCATTCGCGCCGGGCATCACTGCGCGCGGCCGACCATGCAGCGCCTTGGCCTGTCGGCGACAGCGCGCGTCTCACTGGCCTTTTACAACACGAAGGACGAACTCGATGCGTTGCGCGAGGCGCTGCACAAGGTCCAAGGACCGTCCAGCACCAAGTCCACGCCCGCCGGGGACACCATTGTGCAGCACAACAGGCATCCGCGGAACTGTCGCGAGTTGAAAAACGCCACCTGCATGGCGGAGGGCCTCAATTCCCTTTGTGGAGACGAGTTCAGGGTCTACCTCGTGCTCGAGGGAGACACGATCGCTGACGCGTCCTTCACAGGTTCAGGCTGTGCCATCGCCAAGTCTTCCGCGTCGATCATGACCACTGTGCTCAAAGGAAAGACGGTCCAACAGGCCAAGATCCTTGCGACGCAGTTCGAGGACCTGGTTAGCGGCGAGCCCGGCGCCCCCTTCGACGCGGACGCGCTGGGCCGGTTGGTTGCTTTTCGGGTAGTGCGTGAATACCCGGTTCGGGCCAAGTGCGCCACCCTTGCCTGGCACACGATGGTGGCGGCCCTCGGGGAGGAAGCTGGCGCACCGCGGGCGCAGTGCCCGTGTGGCGCCACGCCCGTCGCGACTGAGGCCGACACGGAGGTGATACGACAATGACGCAGCCGGCAGCTATACAGGAAGCCCCGAGCGTGGCCGAAACCCGCAGGCTCATGACAGAGAAGCTCGGCAGTGTTGTCCCGGAATTCGAGATCGCCGAGAAAGCCGAGTTAGTATACCAGATCAACCGGCTCAAACGTGACATGAACGCGGTGATCCTGGCCCACAACTACATGGAACCGGCGCTTTTCCATTCCATCCCGGACCATGTGGGAGACTCGCTTGGGCTGTCCCGGATCTCCGCGCGCACGGATGCAGACATCATTGTGTTCTGCGGGGTACGGTTCATGGCGGAGACCGCCAAGGTGCTCAATCCGGACAAGACCGTGCTCTGCCCGGCCGAGAAAGCGGGGTGCTCCCTCTCGGATGGTATCACGGCCGAGGACGTCCGCAAGCTCAAGGAAGCATATCCGGGCGCTGCTGTGGTCACCTATGTGAACAGCGGCGCCGACGTGAAAGCCGAATCCGACTACTGCTGTACGTCTGGAAATGCAGCGGCAGTTGTCAAGCATCTCCTCGCCCAGGGGCATGAGCACTTCCTGTTCTTGCCGGACGAGTTCCTCGCCCGCAACACGGCGGCCGAACTCGGGATCGCGTATGTTTGCGGAGCAGAGGCGGCGCAGCCTGTCAAGGGCGAGCCAACGATCATTGGGTGGCGGGCCCGTTGCGAGGTGCACGAGCTGTTTTCCGTCGAGGACGTCGAGCGTGTACGCAAGCAATTCCCCGATGTGGTCATTCTCGCCCATCCCGAGTGCTCCCCTCAGGTGATTGCCAGGTGCGATATTGCCGGCAGCACCAGCGCGATGGTCAGCTACGTTCGCGATGTGGAAGCGCCGCGCTATTTGCTCCTAACCGAGTGCTGTATGGCCGACAACCTTGCCGCAGAGTTTCCCGAGCGGGAGATGCTCCGTTTGTGCAGTCTCCGCTGTCGCCACATGAACATGATTACTCTGGCGGATACGCTGGCGTCTCTGCAGAAGGTGCAGTACAAGATTGAACTTCCCGAGGACATTATCGAGCGTGCCCGCATCCCCATCGACCGCATGCTGTCAATCACGTAGAGGACGAAAGCCATGGTCGAGAAGCAGATCTACTTGGACCACAACGCGACAACGCCGCTTCATCCGGAAGTGCAGAAGGCCATGAGCGCGGCCCTCGAGGTCTTCGGCAATCCTTCCAGTCTTCACGGTTTTGGCCGGGAGGCGAAGCAGCTTGTTGATGGCGCACGAGACAATGTAGCGCACCTCGTCGGCGCGGCGCCGGAAGAGATCGTTTTCGTCGGGAGCGGCTCAGAGGCGAACAACACGGTTTTGTCCATCTTGGCCTGTCCGGCGCAACACTGCGCGACCAGCGGCACGGGGCGGACGGGGATTGTGACGACCGCCATCGAGCACCCGTGCATTCTGGAGACGGCGAAATGCCTGCGCGACAGAGGCATCCCGGTTACGTTCGTGGGCGTCGATCGGCACGGGAAGGTGGCGCTCGATGACGTGGAAGCGGCGATGACGCCAGAGACCGCGCTGGTCTCCGTGATGACGGCCAACAACGAGATCGGGACGGTGCAGGATATCAAGGGCATTGCCGAAGTAGCCCATCGCCACGGGGCACTGTTTCACACGGACGCCGTTCAGGCCGTGGGTAAGATCCCGGTGGAGGTGCGAGAGCTGGACGTCGACTTTCTCACCTGTTCCGCCCACAAGATCTATGGCCCCAAAGGCGTCGGCGCGCTCTACGTGAAGAAGGGGGTCCCGTTCTGTCCGCTCATTCGCGGCGGGCACCAGGAGCGCGGCCGCCGCGCCGGTACCGAGAACACCATCGGGATCGTCGGCTTTGGCAAGGCGGCCGAGATGCGCGCGCAGGAGATGGGCGAGGAGGCCCGGCGGTTGCTCGAACTGAAAGCGGTCCTGCGGCAAGGCATCGAGGAGCGGATCGCGGACGTGGCCTTCAACGGCCATCCCACGGACTGCGTTCCCAACACGCTGAACGTGTCGTTCGACGGGGTGGAGGGCGAAACCGTGCTGCTGTACCTCGATCTCGAGGGCATCGCCGTGTCCACGGGCTCGGCCTGCGCTTCGGGGTCGCTGGATCCCTCGCACGTGCTCTTGGCCACGGGCGTGGGGCCGGAACAAGCCCACGGCTCGATACGCATCAGCTTCGGGCGGGAGAACACGATGGCGGACGTCGCGTACGTGCTCGACACGCTCCCGGAGGTGATCGAGCGAACCAGACGGATGTCTACGGCGTATGCCAGGAGGTCAGCATGAGTCAGGCAGCGGCTTGGGCGTATTCGGAGAAGGTGAAAGACCATTTCATGCATCCGAGAAACGTCCTCGAGGACCCGGACGCATACGCCGCCGACGGCACGGGCGTGGTGGGCAACATCAAGTGCGGCGACGAGATGATGGTGGTGATTCGGGTAGACGGAGAGAAAGGGACCATCACGGACTGCAAGTGGAAGACCTATGGCTGCGCGAGCGCCATCGCCAGCACGTCGGTCCTGTCGGAGATGGTCAAAGGCATGCCGCTCGACGAAGCCTACCGTCTCTCGCCGAAGGACATCATGGCCGAGTTGGGCAGCCTGCCCGAGCACAAGATCCACTGTTCGGTCCTGGGCGACAAGGCCCTGCGCGCCGCCATCAATGACTACTACGCGCGAAACGGCCGGCCCGAGAAGGTCGTGGAGGAAGAGGCCCGCGTGGTGTGCCAATGCATGAACGTCACCGATCGCGAGATCGAGGACGCTGCACTCGAGGGTGCACGGACATTCTACGAGCTTCAGGAGCGGACCAAGCTGGGGACGGTGTGCGGGCAGTGTGAAGAGGAAGCGACGGACTTACTCCGTGAATACGTCGAGAAGCACTTCGGCGGATGAAGATGGAGAGGGAGATGGAGATGAAGACGGAGATGAAGATGAAGATGAAGATGGAGATGGAGATGAAGATGAAGATGAAGATGAAGATGAAGACGTGACCGCAGGAGATGAGCTAGATGCGTATCTATGAAGATGCCACCCGCAGTATCGGCAACACGCCGCTTGTGCGCCTGCATAAGCTGGACGCTGGACTCAAGGCGAAGGTTGTTGGGAAAGTGGAAGGGCGCAACCCCGCGTACTCGGTGAAGTGTCGCATCGGCGCGTCCATGGTCCGCGACGCTGAACAGCGCGGTGTGCTGCAACCGGGCGGCACTATTGTCGAGCCGACATCAGGGAATACGGGCATTGCCCTGGCGTACGTATCGGCCGCGCGGGGCTATCGACTTATCCTCACCATGCCCGAGACGATGAGCATCGAACGGCGCAAAATGCTCGATGCATTCGGCGCCGACGTGGTGCTGACGCCGGGGAGCGATGGGATGCCGGGCGCCATCCGCGAGGCAGAGGGCATCGCCGCGGAGAACGCCGGTTATTTCCTGCCGCAGCAGTTCAAGAACCCCGCCAATCCGGGGATTCACTTCGAGACCACGGGCCCCGAGATCTGGAACGATACGGACGGGAGCATCGACGTGCTCGTGGCCGGTGTGGGTACGGGCGGCACGATCACGGGCGTAAGCCGGTTTATCAAACAGCACAAGCCCATCGAGAGCATTGCGGTAGAGCCCGCGACTTCGCCGGTTCTTTCCG
>Ga0114930_10002620_pt1 | contig 16153 bp, 11 predicted proteins | sample AnhtaG_FD_87300 | JGI IMG/M metagenome (GOLD analysis project Ga0114930, IMG submission 87300) | Deep subsurface microbial communities from Anholt, Denmark to uncover new lineages of life (NeLLi) - Anholt_01485 metaG | ecosystem: Environmental > Aquatic > Marine > Oceanic > Sediment | place... | reverse complement strand
CGTCAGGTCCATATACGAAGTCCAGTTATAATTTGCCGATACACGCTACTCTGAGCCGCGGGCTTCAGCCCGCGCGGACATCATTATCCCGTCTGGGTTCGACCGCCAAACTGTACGTTCAAACTAGAATCCATATAAGCACCCAATGAATGAGGAGTTGGAAGAAATGTAGCACTGCGTCCAACCCGGAAGACCGTTCGGCCACAGGTCCTGGCAAGTCCGCACCGCTCGCCGTGCGAAGATCGAGCAGTCCATGCGCCCCTGGGCCGTTGCCGTAAGACCAAAGAGACCTGAAAAACGATCCCCGACCCCCCTTTTTCTCCCTGGATTTATTAGTTTGCTAGTTGGGCAAGGACATCGTCGGGGATGTCGGAGTTGGTGTAGACGGAGTCTACGTCGTCGTGCTCTTCGAGGGCGTCGACCAGGCGCATGACCTTGCGGGCACGGTCCATGTCGAGCTTGACCTCGCTGTCGGCGACCATGGACAGGTCGGCGGACTCGATCTCGATCTCGGCTTCGGCCAGAGCGTTTTTCACACTCTCAAACGCACCCGGGCTGCAGGTGATCTCGTAGACCTGTTCGTAAGAGTTGATGTCGTCTGCACCCGCCTCGAGGGCGATTTCCATAATCTGATCTTCGCCCGCCTTTTGCCTGTCAACGGCGATCATACCCTTCTGCTTGAACATGAAAGCCACACAGTTGGCGGCGCCCAGACTGGTGCCGGCTCGTTCGAATATCTTCTTGACCTCGGCACTGGTGCGGTTGCGATTGTCGGTGACGGCCTGACACATCACCGCTATGCCGCCGGGGGCATACCCTTCGTAGAGGACGTCTTCGTACCTTGCTCCCTCTAACTCGCCGGTACCTTTCTTAATGGCCTTTTCGATCGTGTCTTTGGGCATGTTGTCGGCTCTGGCCTTGTCGATGGCCAGCCGAAGCCGTGGGTTGTCATCGGGGTTACCACCGGCGACTCCAGCGGCCACTGTAATTGCCCGGGCCAATTTGCCCCAGGCCTTGCCACGCCTGGCGTCTACGACGGCCTTCTTATGTCGGATACGGGCCCAATGTGAATGCCCAGACACAACATTCCTCCTTCCAACTTCCAGTCTGCCAGGAGCGCATTCTACCCATCTGGTGCCTTGTCTTCACCACCGCTGCGTTCCGTCGGCTCAGCGGCAAGCGGCGCAAGAGCAGGCATGCGACCGGCGCGGGCGTCGGCGATTTTTCGCTCCGTAGTAGCCCGCACCCGGCGTTCGTCCGCGCTGGCCAGCTCTTCCTCGGGGCGTTTGCCCAGGGCTTCAACAGCCGCGGTCCAATACTTGATTGCTCCGTCCGACTCGCCTAACCGCCAACAGGTGTCACCCAGGTGATCGAAGACCACCGGATCCTCCTCCGCCCGGGCACGCGACGCCCGCGTCAGCCATTTCTTCGCTTCCGCAAACGCGCCTTTCTTATACAACAACCAGCCATACGTGTCGAGATAGGCCCCCTGGCGCGGGGCGCGAGATAGCGCGTAGCGGATCATCCGCTCGGCCTCGTCCAGACGAACGCCGCGATCGATCCATCCATAGGCTACATCGTTGTTTAGGGTGACATCAGTCGGTTTGAGTAACAAAGCTCGGGCCAGGACCTCACTGGCCCGCGAGTCGTCCCCTTGCATCTGACGGCAAACCGCGAGGCGGCGCAACAGCTCAAACCGTTCCACCGGATCGCCCGACGCGTCCAGCCAAGTCGTCAGGCGTTCCTCGGCCGCCCGGTAGTTCCGGGCCAGGATTAACACCTCCGCCAAGCGCTGGCGCAGCTCCCGGGCCCGCTGATGGAGGCCGTCCAGAGTGAAGGGTTCATCAGGGAGCCGGACAACTACATCCTCCGGCAGTGCCCCTTCCGGTCGGCCAGCTTGGGAGGCACGCACAGCATGCATCAGGATCATCACCTCGTCGATCAATGCTTCGATCAGATCAAGGCACTCGTCGTATCGCTTGGCTCTGACCAGCAGGTCTGCCCTGAGATTCTGAAACTGCTGCCGCTGGAAGGTGTGCAAGAGCTGGTTGCCGACAAGCTCCAAAGCGGCGTCCGTTTGTCCGGCGTCACCCAGAACAACAGCCAGAGCCCGAACAGAACTGTCGTTTACCGGGTCGTCATTGAGCCAATCAAGGAGGTGTTGGGTCGCACGGTCATATCGTTCTGCCCTCCTGAGGGCTTCCACCAAGCCCATAGACAGTTCCCTGTTGCCGGGCTCAGGCTCGCACAGCCTTTCATATACGACCACAGCTTGCTCGGGCTGATCCTGTCTGATGTATTCATCCGCGAGGCGGATCGACCACTCTGGATGATCCGGCTGTGCCTCGGCCCATGCTCTCAGCTTAGCGATCGCCTCTTCAGGGCGACCCGCCAGGCGCAGAGTATTGACAATCTGGACTCGGTACTCGCGGCGCCACCTATCCCCCAACTCCTCGCGGCTTTCGGCACTACGGGCGAGGTTCAGGGCAGCCTCGTGGTCCTGGATGATCCGATAGAGTTGGATAAGTGTGAGGCGCCACGGGTGCCGGTTGGGCCGGCGTGGCAATAGGACCTCGAGTTGCTCAGCGGCCTCCTCAAAGGCAAGCAAACGCTGCGAGGTCTCCACCAACCCAAGCGCCGCCTGCTCATTGTCCGGATCGACCGCCAGGGCGCGTTGAAACGCTGCGTGCTTCTCCTGCGGCGCTTGATTAGTGTCGTAGCTTTCCGCCACCGCGATCCAAGTCGCGGCGTCCGGCCCTTGTTCCGCCATGGCGTCCAGCAGTGTCTGGCGGTAGGCATCGGCGTCGCGTTGGTATCGCTGGTCGAGTAGTGCATTGCAACGCGCCTTAGTCGTTGGTGTTATTGCCCGCCGCTGCAGCTCTTCGAACTGCTCGACCGCGAGATCGAGCTTGCCCTCGGCAACATAAGTCATCGCCAGTAACTCTCTGGCGGCATCGTGGTCCGGATCCTTTTCGAGCAACACCTGTAGCTGCCGTTGGGCCTGCAGCCTGCGACCGGAACGTTGATAAAGCTTCGCCAACTCCAGCATGGGTTGCGTGTCGGTCCGGTCGAGTTGCATGGCGGCCTTGAAGTGCAGTTCAGCCTTCTCCAGGTTGTCCAGACGTTCGTATACCTCGCCGAGGACCAACTCCAACCGGGCGTCCTCCGGCGTGTCCTCTTCACTACGGGCCGCGACCTGAATCGCTTCGTGGTAGCGATACTTGCGTAGATAGACCCTGGCCAGCGCCACCCGGGCGGGCACGAATCCAGGTTGATCAGCCCAACTGCGACGTAGATGGGCTTCGGCCTCGGCGAGACGGCCGGCGGCTACAGCCAGGACACCGCGCAAGTACGAAGTCGCCGCCGGCACTTGGCGCGCTTGGGCTTCGAGTAGCTGTCGAACGGCCTGATCGATCGAGACCAGCTCCAGGATCTTGGCTTCCCATTCAACCGTTCGTTCCGGGTGGTGTTGAATGCCGTCGGCACAAACCCTGAGGAGGTCGTTCCATGCGGACTGATCAACGTATACCTCGGCGAGCCGCCCACGGACCGTGTGGGCGCGGGGATGTCCATCGAGATAGTCTTCAAGTTCGCGTCGGGCCTCACTACTGCGGCCTAGACGCATTAACATCTCAGCAAGGTTAAGGATAAGCCGGGGTTCATCGGGTCGATCGGCAATCCGCGAGCGCAAATCTTCGAAGATTCCTTCGGGATGTCCTGCGCGCTTGTGGATCTCGAACAGCAGATTGACTGTCTCGTCGTCGTCGGATTTGATGGCTCGAGCCGCGGCCAGCGCCTCATCCAGTAGCCCGGCGCGCATCAACAGCCCCGCATATCTCAAACCGGTTGCGGCATCTCCGGGCGAGGCAGCAACCAGCGGTGCCAACACCTCGGCAGCCTGGGCAATCCGGCCCAACCTTTCGAGGATCCTGGATTTTACCTTTGCAACTGATCCACGATTCGATTGGAGCAGTGTGGCCAGCTCCGGGTGGGTGGCCGTCCCGACAAGCGCTGACGCCTTGCCTTCGAAGGCGGCGTACTGCTCAAGTGCGGCTTGCAGATAGCCTTCCGCACCCAGGGTTTGCCCGAGCTCGTAATGACACATAGCAGCGATCTCCGGATCATCGTCGAAGTCGCTGCATAACAGGGCGGTACGATAGGCCGTGATTGCGGACGCCGTGTCGCCGCCAAGGGCATGACACTTGCCACTGAGATAATTGGCAGTCGCGTCGTCGGGATTGTCTTCCAGTGCACGGGCAACGTGAATCTTGGCCCGTTCCAGGTTGCCCGCCTGCCAGTGCAGCATCGCCAAGGTGCGATGAATCCGGGGGTGGTTGGGATCGTAGCGAAGCGCCCGTTCCAGCTCGATGGCCGCCTCCGTGTACCGTTGCTCGTGGACCAGCTTCCGGGCCTTTACGATCTGTCTGGAAGCCCGCTCGGAAAGCGGTGTGAGCGCCTCTGGCCCAACCGGCCTGGAAACTGCCGGCTCAATCTCAGAGAGGGACCTGTAGGCCCGCGAAGGATCAATCTCGGGCGCTCCCGTGGTTGGCTGACTGCTTTGCGATACGTCACCTGATGTACCTATAACCACGCAGCCCGCAGGGGTGATTGCCAGCAACGTGGCAAGTCGAAGAGCGGTTCCGGGCGTTATCATTTGCCGGGCCATGAATCCCTGTCCAGATGCAAAGCTCCCTCGCCGGGAAGAGTTATTCCCGGTTTCAGACGCTCTTTTTCCTCGTAGCCGCCTTGGCCCTGGTACGCCTTGAAGATGGCCCCCTTCTGGCGCCTAAAGAGCGCATGATCATGCAGAACTCCTTGGCTTCCACGGCCGGGACATGGCGCTCCAGAAACACCTGCACTTCGGCCCGATTGGCCGACGGGTGCACCAGGTCCGCGGCGCGCAAAGCCTCGAGAAGACGATCGTTGACCGGAATGGCGTGTCCCCCGAGACTCCAAAGAAGCACCGAAGCAACTGCGTAGGCGTCGACGCCGTCCAACTCTTCCAAGTAGTGACGGGCCTCGCGGCGACCGATATTCTTAAGCCGATCCAGCGAGAGCCGGTTCTCGCGATCGAAAATGGATTGCAGGGCGCTAACCAGGTATTGACACTGTTGCGTGCCCTTGGGGATTGCGTTACCAGTGGCCTTGTTCAATTCAAACGCGCTCGACACGCGTATCTCATTCCAATCCGCCATCGTTGTGAGGGCTCGATCAACAGCCCGCGCGGCTTCCTCATCGCTCCAGCCTACGCCGAGAATCGCGATCACCAGGCGCCGCAAGGGATCATCGGGTTCAGGGACCTCCGGTTTGGGCACGGACTGACGCAGTCCCGTGTACACTTTATTCACTCTGGCTGCGTACATCGTTCCGTTTTTCATTCGCCGACTCCATGGGTCTCGGACGAACCACCGCCTGCGCCATCCACGCGGTGCACATCGTCGGGGGCGGCGGGGTCATCGGTTCGGTCGGGTTCGAACAGCTCCGGTTCACTTCGCCGATTCTCCGCGAGTAGCTCCATGGTCCGTCGCGCACCTTTGACTCCCTCATCGATCTCGAAACGCAGTTCCGGGCACTGCCGGATGGGTAGTCTGCGCCCCAGCATACGCTGTATATACCCGGCTGCGTGTCGCATGGCCATGAGCGTCAGCTGTTCCACCGCCTCGCCACCTTGCACGCTGAGGTACACTCTTGCGATCACCAGATCACCGGTCACCTCGACGCGCATGACGGTCGTTAACGGTGCCACCCGCGGATCGTTAAGCCGATGGACGATCGCCTCACCGACGACCTGGCGAATGACGCTGGCGACTTTCTCTTTACGATACGGACGCATAAACGCTTGTAGACACCTTGTCCTAGCGCAGGGCAGCCCAGAGGACCGCCCCTTTCAGCGGTCAACGGCAAGTATCACACCAGTTCACGTTTGTAATCGAGCAGTGACACCCCGCCGGTTCGACGAACCACGTCAACAATCTTGTCCAACTGGGAGTGGACCGCTCGCGACTCCTGTGACACCACTGCGACACCAAGACGGCACCGCTTGGGCGTGTCCATATACCCCACCTCGGTTACGGATACGTTGAATCGGTTGCGGAGTCTCTCTTTGAGACTTACCACCACGCGCCGCTTGTCTTTAAGGCTGCGCGCGTCGTAAATCGCCAACTCGACCGTCAAAACCCCGACAATCATTCCGTCGATTCGCGGATCACCTTGGCCGCGAACATACCGTCCTGGATACCGATCTTGAACAACCGCGTGCGTCCATCGGGAGTGACGTAGGGTATCACGCCGATGCGCGCCAACGCTTGGATGGCGAACTGGCGATCCGGCTCCGGCACATCATAATAGTCCAGCTCGCTTCGCACGTGGTCTTCGTTAAACGCATAGGCTCTTTTCGCTGGAATGTAGTGCGCCACCAGCGATGCGACCGAAAACGACTTGCCCCCAGCCGGCCTTATCTTGGGAAGAAACAGTGCTCGTACACAACTCAAGCGCCCCTTGCGGACCTGGACGTTGCGGTATTGGCGAACGATGTAAATCTGATCGGCGGTCTGATCAATAAACACCGGCCAAGCTTCATCGGGGATGAAATAGTCCTCCAGCAGCCTTATCCGCTCATCGTCGGACGCGTCTTCAACGGCCCGCCGGAACGCACGGTAGTTTTCATTATTGGGGAGGGCTGGATCGTTAAGGCTCGGGTGATTCCACGGTAGCACCATGTCGATCACGTATGTACCATCGGGCACATCGAGGAATCGTCCGGTGGACCGCAATTGGAGACTCCCTGCGACCCCGGAAACCCTACCTCTCGCCGGGGCCTGGGAGGCCTCTACCAAATAGACTGTCGCCCCCGGCGGTGTGGATTCCAGGTAGAGTCCCGTCTGGATGGCGGTAGTGAGAAGACCCCTTCTATCGATGTCCTCCGGCCCGGCCGCCTCCGGTTCGATGGAGCCGGCGGCATCTTCTTCGGACGGCCGGGAGATCCGGCTCACCAAACCGCCTTCCTGAAACAGCGGGATTACATACTTCCTGCCTACAAAGATCACAATAATCAACAGCCCCGCGGCGTAGCACATCCGCACGATGATAGCAAATGGATCAAACTGGACGCGCTTCCGCCCCCGTCTCCCGAATAGCCGGCTCCAGCGCCGTTTACCTCGCCGAGCGCCTTCCTCGCCACCCGTCGGCTGCTCCACGTCCTTCAATAAAAAGTCGAGATCGTCGCTTCGGGTATCGGGGACGCTGGCCTTATACCCGCAGTAGGAGCAGCGGACGACGCCGCCGGCATGCTCGTCCTTCGCGCGAATCGTATGCCCGCATTCTGCCTTGAACTCGATCATTACTGCTTCGCGACCCGGGTAGCCTCACGGAAGGAGGTCAGGAAACGCAGGAAACGAAAGTCCCGCTGTCTCAACGATTGACGGCCGCTCTGTGCAACGAGGTCCATCTTACTCGCTGATTATGAGAGCGAAACACTACAGCGTTCGAGCGATCTTTATGATCTCGTAGGTTTCGATGAGGTCACCGATGTGAACATCATCGAACGCTTCCAGCCGGATACCGCATTCCATTCCGGCGCGAACTTCCTTGACATCATCCTTAAAACGCCGCAACGATGCCACCTTGCAGCCCTCGCGGACGACCACGCCGTCGCGAACGACTTTCGCGAGGTGGTTGCGATCGACAACTCCGTCGGTCACGTAGGAGCCTGCCACCATACCGATCTTCCTGCTAAGCCGGAAGAGTTGGCGGACTTCCGCCGCGGCCCGCGCCTCGATTCGCTGCTCCGGCTCCAGCAAGCCCTCCAGGGCTTTCCTGACGTCGTCGCACACGTTGTAGATCACCCGGTAGGACCGGATGTCGACGCCGTGCTGTTCGGCGAGGCGGCGGACATTGGCGGCCGCCTCCACCCGGAAACCGATCACAATCCCCTGGCAGGTGGCAGCCAGGAGAACGTCGCTGTCGTTAACCGTCCCGACACCGGCATGCCGGATCGTCAACCTGACCTCATCGGAGGGAATCTCCCCGAGAGCCTGCTTGAGGGCCGCCACGCTGCCGTCAACATCCGCCTTGAGGATCACGTTGAGCTCCGGGACTTCCTCCGAATCGCGCCTCAGGACCATTTCTTCCAGCGTCTTGACCTTGCGCGACTGCAGGCGGCTCTGCTCGATGCGGGCCTGCTTTGTCTCCGTAGCGATGTCGTTGGCCCGCTGCATGCTCTCCAGGGCATATAGTCTGTCCCCGGCCATCGGCACGTCGTCGAGGCCCCACACCTCCACAGGCAGCGATGGCCCGGCTTCTTGGATCCGTCGACCACGGTCGTCCAGCAAGGCACGCACCTTGCCGAACGCGGGCCCGCAAACAACGGAATCACCTACGTACAAGGTTCCATCCTGCACCAAGACGCGCGCCACAGCTCCGACTCCGGGTTTGGTTTCGGCCTCTATCGCCGTACCGGTCGCGGGCAGCGTCGGGTCGGCCCGCAACTCGAGCAGGCCGCTCAAATCTGCGAGGAACTCTACCAGCACCTGGATACCGACGCCCGTGACAGCGGAAGTGGGAATCACGTCGACGTCTCCACCCCACTCGCCGCCGGGTATCAGACCATTCTCAGATAGCTGGCCGTAGATCCTAAGCTTGTTCTCCTCGCCCAGGTCGATCTTGTTCAAGGCCACGACGATCGGCACATCGGCGGCCTTTGCATGGTTGATTGCCTCGAGAGTCTGTGGCATCACCCCGTCATCGGCTGCCACAACCAACACGACTACGTCGGTCAACTGTGCCCCCCGCGCCCGCATAGCCGTAAAGGCCTTATGCCCCGGCGTGTCCAGGAAGGTCACAGTCCCACGCGGTGTATCGAGGTGATAGGCCCCGATGTGTTGCGTGATGCCGCCGTCCTCGCCCGACACCACGCGCGTCTTGCGAATGGCATCCAAGAGACTCGTCTTCCCATGATCCACATGCCCCAGCATGGTGACGACAGGCGGTCGAGGCTGCACATGACCACGCTTACGCCTCGCGAATTCCTCCCTGAGTTCGTCCAACCGCGTCATGGAGGGAATGATCTTCAGCTCGATGCCGAAGTGCAGGGCGAGCAACTCGGCCGTCTCGGGGGGTAGGGTCATATTCACGTTGGCCACGATATCGTGTTCGTCCCTCAGTGTCTTGAAGCACTGCATGAAGTTCAGGCCTGTTTCCGAGCAGAACCCTTTCATGCGGACCGGCTCGTGCATGGTGGCCTCTGTCTTGGGGCCGATGTGTACGGGCGCCGTCGCCGTCGCCGTACTTTGCGTGACCCGGCGGTGGATTCGCCGCCCGGTGGCGCCGGCCAGCCGTTCTCGCCGTTCTGCAAGATCCTTATCGCGCCATTCCGCAAGCCGCTCTCCGGCATCCACGAGTCGCCCGGTCGCACGGCGGGGGCTAATACGCCCCTTGCGGCGACCCTCGTCCCGATCGACCGGTTTTCCGATCGCGGGTGAGGTCGGTGGGGCCGGAACTTCGGGGCGTGCCGGTGGAGCCGTATCGGGAACGGAGCGAGGCTCTCTGGGTGCACGGCGTACAGGTGGGGCGTAATGGTCTGGGGCCTCGTAGCGCACTACCCGCGGACCTTGAAGCTTCGCTTTGGCAGGGACATTTTGCGGCCCAGCAGGCGTCACCGGCTCCGGTTTGGCAACCTCCGCCGCCGGCCTTACGACCTCCGTGGGGGCCTCAGGCGCCTCCGTGGGGGCTTCGCTTGGCCCGGCAGATGCGTCAGGCGCCCGCGTTGCTTCGTCAAGCTGCTCCTCCGGTCGTTCAACCGGAGGCGCCTCTGCGACGGCGGCCCCCACCTCAGTCGCAGGCTGCTCATAAGTCGGGGGCGCTTCCGTTGTGACGACTGGTGCTTCCAGAGCGATGGCTGGTGCTTCCGCCGTGACAGTCGTCGCCTCGGCCACGGCTGCCGGGGCCTCCACTGATGCCGCCGCTGCGGCAGCCGCGCTCACATCCCCGCGCTCAGTCTCCTCCTTTTCTTCAGGTTTCGCCGCTTTTGCTCTGATGTGCCTCTCGGGTGCCTCTGGCTCGGCTTCGCCCGCCTCTGCGGAGGGAGCGGTCTCCTTCCTTCTCCGCTTCTCCCTGATTCGGACTCTCTCGAGATCGACGCGCTGTGCCGTCTCGATTGTAGTATCGTGGCTACCTTCGCTAAACCACTCGAGAATCGTGGCGTGCAGGCCGGCGCTAAGCGTCGACATGTGGTTCTTGATCGAGTTTATGCCCTCGGCCCTGCACTTTTCGACTATGACCTTGCTGGGTACGTTCAATTCCTTCGCCAGAATATGAACGCGCATCTTGTCAGCCAAAGCCGATCTCCGTCAAATGATTCGTAAATGCAGGCACTCGGCCGCAACGGTCGAGATGCCTGAACACTTATGGGGTCTACGCAGGTTCACCAAATTCCACGGCATCCGTTTTTACAGTACTTCCGCCAGCATCCGCCTCCTGGGCTCCCGGCTGCTGCGATTCCTCGTTCGTGGGCAACGTCGATGCGAATTCTTCGATATTGCCGGCCTCGTCGGGCGAGACGGGCACTTCTTCCACTGCCAGCACGTTCTGTTCGCCGGCCACTGCAGTGACGCCCGCTTCCATCTCCTCCTGGGCGTCGGACTCTACGACAGCCTCCGCCTGCTCTGCACTTTCCTTGGCGGCCTTCTCGGCGGCTTCCGCCTTCGCAGCGACCCGCTTCGCCTCCACCTCCACGCTGGCCACTCCAACAATCTTTCCAGCGAGGTCCTCCTCCAAGTCAAGCTCCTTGACCAATGGTTCGCTCCCCACTTCGGCCAGATCCACCAGCGAAATAATGCCCATCGCCAGGAGCTTATCCAGAAGCACGTCCTCGACACCCTCGACGTCCTTGAGGGTCTTCTCCATCTCGTCGACGGACTTGTCGTATTCCACCGGGGTGAGAATGTCGATATCCCACCCGGTCAAGCGCGCTGCAAGCCGCACGTTCTGGCCGCGCTTGCCGATGGCCAGTGATAACTGGTCCTCGTCGACGATGACCGTTGCCCGGCCCATCTCGAAGCATAGGAAGACTTCCTTGATCTCCGCCGGTTTCAGAGAGTTGGTGATCAACACCTGCGAAGACTCGTTCCAGCGGACGATGTCGATCTTTTCGCCGCCAAGCTCATCGACTATGTTGCGAATACGGCTGCCACGAACGCCCACGCAGGCACCAACGGCGTCCACTTTGATGTCGATCGACGACACCGCGATCTTGGTTCGGTATCCCGCCTCTCGGGCCAGGGCACGGATCACGATGACCCGCTCGCCGACCTCCGGCACCTCCAACTCAAAAAGCTTACGGATGTAATCGGGGTGCGTCTGGGTGAGGACTATTCGCACCTGGTTCTGCTCCTCGCGAACGTCCAGGATCATCCCCCGAATGCGCTCGCCCGGATGGTGCGTTTCACCCGGAATCTGTTCACTTCGTGGCAGGAACCCCTCACCGCGGCCCAGGTTTACCACCAGCGTGGAGCCCTCATAGCGCGTGACGGTGCCCGTCACCACCGTTCCGACACGCTGTGAATACTCCTCGAAAATGGCACTGCGCTCGTCCTCTCGGATCTTCTGCATCATCACCTGCTTGGCGGTCTGGGCGGCGATCCGGCCGAGGGCCTTCATATCGATGGGGTCGTCGTTGACGGTTGCTTGAATCGTCCCGTTGTTGCGATCGATCGAGACGACTGCATCCTCGGCGTCGTCGTACGCTTTGCGCATGGCGGAGACCATGGCGGCCTCGAGATCGACGAAGACGCTCTCCTTGTCGATGTTCTTATCGCGGCTAATCGAGTCGACGAACCGGATTAAGTCAGTGCTCATCGTCATACAACAACCCGCAACACAAAAAAACGTGGGCGCATAGCTGCGATCCCACGTGGAAACACGGCGAGTCACCAAGATGGAGTCCGTGTTTTAGCGCATCGCGCTACTCCAATCGCCGGGGTATACGTACCACTTTCGCCCGTGCCGCACGGATACCGGCGGGCACGGTCACGTTCCCACGCAACTTCCTACCTGCGGCCACAACAACTGCCCGGTCCAGCCCCCGATTCTCCAAACCACGGCTCGCGGTCTAGACGTCGGATGCTTGCCCAGGCCCGTGGGCGTTGGTTTTGCACACGGTTAGCTTAGCGCCCTATGGCCGCTATCCCGGATATCGACGTAAACTAACGAAGATTATAGGTGCTGCTTGATTCGTGTCAATGCGAATACGGTGAAGCGGCGCGCTCAAGTTATCGGACGGCATCGCCGGGCCTTGTGCGTCCACTGCCGCCCACCTTACGATTCCCGGCTGCCCAGCAATGATGCGGCGCACCTTACCGTCATGGTGCGGCAACTTCGCTGGCATATTTAGCGGAGCACTACAGGTCATGGCCGGAAGACCGTTTCAACGTTTCGTCCTCGGTGCTGGACTGGCTGTTGGACTTGTGGGTGTTGTGAGCTGCACCGTCGATTTTGGAGAGGGAGTCCCGCCACCGGACGATACCTTCGCACCGGGAGTCGACCTTCGACCCAGTGAGGACATGGTGGCGATTCGCTTCCGAAATCTCACCGCAGACGAAGCTGTCAACGTCGAGTTCTATGCCACGAACGATTCCCTGGAAGACCTGCCGGACGATTTGTTCGTCGACGATAACCTTCTGACCACCAGCATCGGCGTCGCGGGCACAGGTATCATCCAGCCGTGGCAAGAAGACGCCATCGAGTTCCCCTGTACTGCTAACCTGACCATCGGGACGCACGGCGGCAGATTCGTCGACAGTGAATCAGGCGAACCACGCGGCATCGGCACACCGCGGTGGGTCCAGGAGGGACCATTAGGTTTGTGCGGCGCTGTAGTTACACTTGAGTTCGCCGGCGACGGAGTCGAATTCACGACAGTCTTGAGCATCGGCGACTAAGGCTCTGGAATCATGAAATGGCCGCATGTTCGCCCACTGGCTGTGTTGCTGCCAATGGTGACAGCAGCTCACGCGACCAATGTCTCCGGGATAAGTGCCGATCTCCAGGCGACGCCGACCCTGGGGGAACTGGTCCATTCGTTTTTTCGCTCGAACGATCAGCAAAAGCGCGCATCGCTTATCCCCGCGATTGAAGAAGCAGCGAATAGCTCGATCGAGGCCGTTGCTCAGGCTGTGAAGGAGGTGCAGGTGTGGCCGGCGATTCCGGCTTCACGCGGTACTTTCTCGTTCGAGTCGGGCGCTGAGGGTGCCATTGAAGTCGGGTGCAGACTGCCCACCGGTTATGATTCCACAGCCGCATATCCAATGATCATTTGCATGCCCGATCGAGGCACCTCGCGCTCACATACGTTTGACTTGGCACGAGAGGTGCTGGGTGACGTGATTGACGAATTCGTCCTTCTCTGCCCCTCGCGGGCTGTTGGCGGTGCGTTTTATCAATCCGTTGAAGGCGCGGCCGACCTGGGAAGGCTTATGCGTCGGGCCCGGCGGTGGATCCACACCGACACGGATCGGGTGTTCCTCTTCGGATCCGCAGCAGGTGGCGAGGCTGCGTGGATGGCGGCTATCGCTCATCCCGATTTGTTCGCCGGTGTCATTGCTCTGTCATCGTATCCGCGTGTGCCCTATCCCCAGCAAGTCTACCCCTTTCTGCTCGAAAACCTGCGGGCGCTTCCCGTGTTGACGGTGTGGACCGCAGCCGACAATCCGTCAGCTACGACCCGGCGAGCCTTGGTAGCCGCGCAGAATCGAGCAATAGTGGCCCAGGCCAAGCGGGCGGCGCTGCCGATTGTAGGGGTCGAGATCCATCGGAGCGCCTCAGGAGACCCGAAACCGCCGCCGGAAGAAGTAGCAGCGATGCTTAGCCGACGCCGTGCGGCACCGGGCGATAGCGTATCTCACTGGTTCCGCTATCCGGCGCAGGGGCATGCGGGGTGGCTGATGCAAACGAAATTCAAGGGCAGTTTGTGGGACGCGGAGCAGCTCTCCATTTTGGCATCCCCCTCGGTGGATCGCGACCGGTTCATAGCCGAGGTCATACGAAATAAGCTGGCCTATCTCGGCAGACGAATCGACGGCCAGACTATCACGATTGAAACTCAGAAGTGCGGGCGCATAGAGCTGTTGCTCCCTTACGGGCTGCTTGATCCAAGCCTGACGGTCACCGTTCGATGCAATGGCAAGCAGCGCCATAGCGGTAGGATTCTGCCCAGCATTCGCACCCTCTTAGAGACCGCCTACGAGCAATGGGAGTTTCAACGACTTACGGTGGGGCGGCGTTCCTTCTCGATCAAGGCCGAGGGCAGGCCACCCTAACGGTTTGACCGATGGGCCACCGGCCGGTCACTTGCCAAGCAGGCGCCGGCAGTTATAGTCATTGCCAATGGCGTATCTCCGCTATCTTGACGATTCCGGACGACTTCAAACCAAGGTTCTGGACTCGGAACACTTCGTCATTGGTCCTGCCTCCACGTGTCACCTTCCATTGGATTCAGAGAAGATATCGCGCGAGCATCTGCGCATTGATCTCGAAAGCGACGGGCGGTACCGGGCCCACGACCTGGGGAGCCGAAACAAAACCTACGTCAACGGCGAATTGATCACCGAGACGCTGCTCACCTCCGGTTCCGTCATCCGCTTAGGCAATCGGGTTGTGGAATTCGTCGACGACGCATCCCGGCCCGAGGGAATTGACCTTGAATTCCTCACACCCGACCGGACCGAACCGCCCGACTGCGAATGGATCAAGACCAAAGCCTCGCTATCGCTAACTCACTCGCAGATCGAGCAGCTATCGCAGCTTGTCAGCGATCAACCACTGGCCGCCCGGGCAGAAGACATCGCAGATGCGGCCTTGGGGCAGATCATTTTGGATCTGGAGGCTGAGCGCGGCTTGATCGCCCTTCGCGGCGAGAGAGGGACGGAGTTGCGGCCACTTGCTCATCGGGCGCTTAAAAGGCCCGCAGGTAGATCAATGACACCGGTGAGCGAGTCATTTGTGATGGCCTCCCTCCTGCAACGCGTGGCCGGCCGCTACCCCAAGACATCCGGGCAGCTCAATATTAAGCTGGGGTACGCAGCCACCGGCCTCGTTGCCCCGCTGACCGATCGAGGTGAAATCATCGGTGTTCTCTACCTCGACTGTCCCTCCGGGAAGAAGCCCTTTTCGCGCGCCGCCCTGCAGTATTGTGCTGCAGCCGGTGCCCACGTGGGCGCACTGGTAGGTGAATCCTCGCGTAAACTCACTCAATTCGCGGGGCGCGAAGGAGCGAGCTGGATGTCAACCGTCCGGCGGGTGCAGGCCTCGCTGACCTGCCCGGTCACCTCGAGCGAAGCATTCGACGTGGCAATGAAGTGCCACCCCGGCCGATTCAGGTGCGGCGACTTCGGGACCGTTGTACATCTTGACGAACAGCGGTGTGCGATCGTTCTCATCGACGGTGGGGGACATGGGATCACCGGGATCGCGCACTCCAGCGCCATCCGCACGGCTGTAGCCGCGGCACTTGCCGTCTCAGTGAACGCCGTGACCGATCCCGCAGCGATGTTCAATGCGATCAACCGTTTGGCATCCTCCTCGGGAGCCCGCCAGGTCTTACCTTGCGTCTATGTGGGCATCGACATGTCGTCCGGCCGGTTGGCGTACATCAACGCGGGAGGGATGCCGCCGCTGATGATGGCGGGGCCAAGGCGACTCGTAACCCTTGACCAGACCTCGCTGGTGCTTGGAGTTGACCGGGAATACGTGTACGAGCCGACGCAGATCGATCTGCCCACAGCCTTCCGGGTGGTGTGCCACACGGATGGCTTGACTGAGGCGGTCAACGCTGCCGGCCAACCATTTGGCACCGAGCGCCTGCACGAGATGCTACTGGAACCTGAAACGTTCGCCAGTGCGCCGGAGATCCTCACCGCAATCGGCACCGCCTGGGCGACACACCTCGCCGCCGCCCAAGCCGCCGACGATACCACGATCCTTGTCGTAGGATGCGGGTAGCAACGCGTTTCGCAAGTCCTGCGACTATGGACTGTTGCGAAGTGCCAGATTGCCGCCCGGCCTGAGTTCCGCGCGGGCTTAAAGCCCGCGGCTCAGGTAGTCGCGACATATCACTCCGATTGGGTGCCACTGGTGGCTTGTCCGCCAGTGTCTTCACTGG
>Ga0114930_10002619_pt1 | contig 16156 bp, 15 predicted proteins | sample AnhtaG_FD_87300 | JGI IMG/M metagenome (GOLD analysis project Ga0114930, IMG submission 87300) | Deep subsurface microbial communities from Anholt, Denmark to uncover new lineages of life (NeLLi) - Anholt_01485 metaG | ecosystem: Environmental > Aquatic > Marine > Oceanic > Sediment | place... | reverse complement strand
TTCTTCACGTTAGCAATAGCAGTCCTCTTCTCCAAAGGCAAAAATACATCATCTCTCCTGGTTAAGATTGCCTGGCATTTAAGATCTTCTCTCACCTTCTTTGCCACTAAATTCGCGAGCTTAAGCACAATATCCTTCTCTTTTATGCCATTTCTCCCAATAGCACCTGGATCTTTTCCGCCATGGCCTGCATCAATTACAATTCTCCTTACCCCCAGCCCTAACTGCTTGGCTAAAGATATCCCTTCTTTTTTATCTTCCTTTATCTTTTCCTTTTCAGGAGGCCTTTCAGCAATTACTTTTTTCGCAGGTTCCAACTTTCGTTTTTCTCCCTGTACATCAACGACAATCCTAAAGGGATCATAAAGGTGAAAGATCTTATATCCTTCCATATTGTCAATATCGAGGACAACCCTTACAGTCTTTTTGTTATACTGTGCGGCCCTTGCCCTCCTTAACAACCCATCTTTTATAGGTATGGAACTTTCTATGTCCTTGCTGATACAGGAATTTTGTAGGTCTACAAAAAGGCGTCTTGGCTTCTGAAGGTCCGGGTCCTTCTTTAATAGATGTTTCTTGTATTGGACTGGGTTCTCCAAGTCGACAACCACTCGCGTGTAGGTTGGGGTTGACCAGTGCCTGATATCCTTTACTAAGACCAATTTCTCTTTCTTGGCTTTGTCCTCTTTAATTTTCTCTTTGGCTAACCTTTTCTTGCCTAAGACAATCTCCAGCTCGTCCATCATCTTAGATGCTTTAGCCCTTACATCTCCCTTTGGAAACTTTATCTCCACCTTTAAAAATTCAACATAGGCCTGCTTTGGATCCTTTTTATACCTATAAAATACCTCCCCCAATTTGTATTGTGCATCATCAGCCAGATTATGGTCCTTATATCTCTTTACCAGTTCTCGATATAGTGATACAGCCCTGTCTATATCAGAGCCCCTCGATGAATAACCATAGAGATCAGTCCATAACTGACCAGCGGCAAACATGGCATGCACTGCTTCATCTGTATCTGGAAAGGCCTTGTAAATCTTTTCATATATCTTTAGACACCTCTCCCAATTATGTCTGTACTTTTTCTTAGCTTTAGATCGATAAAGTTTTTCTGTACACAACCGTGCCTTTTGTAAAAGAATTCCGGCAGAATTGGACTTGTGTGTAGCAGCCTGATTAAAGGATGCGAAAAAAAGGACGATAAAGAGGGATATAAGGAAAGAAATCAGCGCATACCTTCTAAATTTAAATCTTCGGATCATTCAAGAACCTTTTTGTTTCTATAGTAACACTTACTACAAGAAAAGAAGGGGATGCAGAGATTAGAAATTTAAGAAGGCACATTACCATTAGATAAGTCAGAAGAAGATGGCTTTATAATATCTATCGAATCCCATTTCAAGCACTGTGGGCACTTCCAAACAAGTTTGTCTGTTCTGTATCCACAATTGCTACATTGAAACTTTAAATAAGGAAAATCCAATTTTAAGAGGAGATCTTTATAGGCCCTTAAGGCCTCTTCATTTCTGCCTTCTTTTAAAAGTACCTCCCCCATAAATTTCCTGGCATCTAAAAAAGAGGGAACTAATTTAATAGCTTGATTCAGTTGATGGAGGGCAGAATCTATCTCTCCCTTGCTGTAAAGGTACTTGGCCAGTGCTAAATGGGTAAAGCCATCAGAATTTTTTCGGACAGACTCTCGTAAAAAATCTTCTACAGGCTTAAGGCTCTTCATCCTTGAGTAAGCCCTTTCCAGCCTTTGATAGGCAAGAAAAGTAAACTGAGGTGCCACATCTACTACCCTCTTCCATGCAGATAAAGCCTTTTTGTGCTCTTGCTGACTAAAATAAAGATCGCCCAGATGAAGATAGACATCAACGCATTTATCAAAGATAGAGATGGCCTTTTTGTAAGACTTCTCAGCCCTTAAAATATCACCATTCTTCTCTTGTTGCTTCCCAAGCTCTGTCTGGTGGTGGGCCAGGATATGCCGGTGCTCCCCTTTTACTAACCTTGAGATAGCCTGCCTGGTTTCAAAGGCCTTTCCCCAATCGTACACATCTTCATAAATTCGCTCGATCTGCTTAAGAGCCTCAATATTGTTCGGGTCACTATTGAGAACCTCCTGAAAAGTCGATATCGCACGGCTTAAAAAACCCCCTTTCCTGTAATCTAAACCAAGATCAAAAATTGCCCTCAGCCTTATCTTTTCGTCCAGATTGGGTCTTAAAATTATCCCCTGTCTTATCCTTATAGCCCTCTCAATATCCCCTTTAGATCTATAAAGATTACCCAAAGCAACATAGGTTTCAATGGTATCTGAGTTAATCTGAACCGACTTTGTGAATTGTTCAATAGCCTGGTCTGGCTCATTGGAAAGTATGTATTGAATACCCTGAAAGAAGGCATTATCTCCCTTATCCATCTTTCTTCTAAGCTTTTCAGCCCTTCTCGATCTAATAAACCTATCTACAAGGAGACCTGCTATAAAGGCTAAGATCAACCAAATGGCTAACCTAAGACCAAGGAGTTCAAAAAACCAATGCTTGATTTCTTCCCACATATAGAACTTAGCTCCGCTTCGCTCATCCCGCTATGGCGGGAGAATGTTGGAATAATGGAATACTGGAATAATGGGCCCGCTTGCCATCGCCTGGAGCGAAGGCGACTGGCTGGCAGGTTCTGGTAAACTGGAGCAATGTTTTATTTGCAAAATCATATTAACAAGGAAGTCAATAAATGAGAGACTTCCTTATAAAATCATATTTCCAACATTCCACCATTCCCTGTCCCAGACCGGGTTTATGAGCTTAATGGGCTGATTATATGGTCTAGACCTGACCTACATTCTTCACAGGAGCAATCAATCCCGTCGCACCAGGGCAGGCCATGTGCGAGGCAATACACGAAAGCATCAAAAAAACCCTTTTAATTTCAATAGGTTGTAGAAATTCTGATATATGAAATTAACCTAATCTCTTCCGGCCAATCATGCCCTAATCCTTACTTCCCTCTAATGATTCTTTATCTTCTATCTTGGTTTCAACAATAGGTAGGTTTCTAAAAGAATTCAGTTCCTTGTCTTTCTCCCTATTCTTCCTTGAAATTATCCTTATTTCATTCTTTAATTTGAAACGCTCAATTATACCGTAAAGACCAGCTATTAAAATACCAAGTAGAAATACAATTATAATAACTAAATAGAAGGCCATTTGTGGAGTTTCACAGGCCCAAAAATAAAGATCTACTTTAAGTTTCAATGTCTTGGATAACTCCCCAAGGTTCTCAGCAATAAGTATTACCACCAGCAACATCACTAATATACTTATGATAGCCTTTATATGTTTCATGAAATCCTCCTCCGATCTTTAAGAACACTTCATCGTGTCCAAAATTATTTGAAAAAAGGTAACAATTTTTGATAAGTCGCTTGGATATGTTCCGGAATTACCCTTACCTCTCCAAATACCGTCATGTAATTATTATCCCCTATCCATCGGGGAACAACATGGAAATGGATATGATCTTCAACTCCAGCCCCTGCCATCTTCCCCAGATTTAAACCTACATTAAATCCCTCTGGATTCATAGCCTCTTTTAAAACCCCAATGGACCTTTCAACCATAGTTATTAGGTCGAGTTTCTCCTCTGGTGATAGGGCGTCTAAAGTGGAAACGTGTCGCAATGGAGCTATTAAAAGATGGCCATTAATATAAGGGAACCTGTTCATAAGAACAATGCTAAGGTTTCCAATAAATAAAATTAATCTCTTTTCATCTTGACTCCTGTTATCACCTTGACAAAATATGCAGTCCCCTTTCTCATTAGCAGAATTAATATATTCCATTCGCCAGGGCGCCCAAAGAACCTTCATAATTTAACCTCAGATTGTAATTATATCTCCTTTTATTGTCTCCCCTATATCCAATATACCTATAGAACGAGATCCGGAGACGCTAAAACCAGTAGCACTTCCTGGATTAAAAAAAATAACTCCCTTACTAATATGATTAGCTGGCCTGTGAGAATGGCCGTAGATAATGACATGGACATCATTAAACTCAGATCTTACCCTCCTTTCTATTCCAAACGGGGATCCCCATCCATGCGTTAATCCCAAGCGGAAATCGCCTGCCTTTATTATCTTTTTTTTTGGAAACCTCTCTCTTATATCCATACTGTCCATATTCCCTTGAACTACATGGAGGGGCTTCTGGCTTAAAAAATCGACTATTTCCATGGAAACAAGATCTCCAGCGTGGATAATCATATCCACATCAGAGAAATAATCCTGATAGATATCGACTAACTTAGAATTCACATTTTTTAGGTGGGTATCTGAAATAACTCCGATCTTCATTTTAATAGAACAGGCTATTTGCGTTATTCATTATTAGTTATTCGAATAACAAACAACCATTAGCAAATAACAATTATGCCCATTATTCCAATTATGAGGGAACTAAGTTCTATAAACCATTGCTGCCTTTTAAGCTTAGAAAATTATAACAAAATATAAAAAAAGACAAGCTTAAATGGCTACTCTATCAAGCAATTAATATTGACATCCCCTGGCGATCCCAATATACTCCCGCAATCAAACTTTAACACTCACCCCCTATCTACATATACTCCGATACCTTTACATCACATTTAAAGGAGGAAAAAATGAAAGTCCTTGTATATGGTACTGGAGGGAGAGACCACTCCCTTGCTGATAAATACGGAGATAGCCAGCATGTTGAAAAGGTATATTTTGTTCCTGGCAATGCAGGTGTGCCTTATACATCGAAGGGGAAGAGAAAATTGATAGAATGTATAGATATAAGAGATTTTAATGAAGTCGCAAAATTTTGCCTGGAAAATAAGGTTGATTTGGTTGATATAGGTTCAGAAAGCCCCCTTGAAGAGGGCCTGGTTGATATCTTAAATGAAAAAGGAATAAGAACCATTGGGCCAAAGAGAGAATATGTTAGATTAGAGAGTGACAGAGCGTTTACGGATAATATTTTAATGGAAATAGGGGTGCCCAAGCCAGAATACAGGATTTTTGATAATCAGGAAGAGGCAAAAAAATATGTCAGAAATATTGGTTATCAGGTTTTTGTAAAGGCAAATAGCCTCGCAGCAGGAAAGGGTGCCATAGGATGTGATGATGTTATTCAAGCGGAGAGCGCAATTGACAAAATCATGGTAGAAAAGATATTTGGAAAATCAGGTGATAAGGTTGTTATTGAAGAAAGAAAATATGGCACAGAGATCTCTTTTTTCGTCTACCTGGATGGTGAACATTCGCTACCTTTAAAAATGTTTGTCCAGGACTATAAACAGGCCTTTGATCCGGATGATGAGGAATCAATCAGGGAATTCGGTGGAAATCTAAACACAGGTGGAACAGGATGTTATCTGCCCCATAAATTTGTAACCCCATGGCTTGTAAATGGGATTATAAAAGATATTGTAAACCCAACGGTTAATGCAATTTACAACAGGGGTGATTTAGGTCTGGGATGGAATTATAAAGGTGTCCTTTACTTTGGTCTAAATCTTGACCCTTATAACAATCTGGATGTCTTTGAAATAAATGTAAGACATGGTGATCCTGAGTGGGAAGTGCTTTGCAGAAAATTAAGCACAGACCTATTCGAAATAGGCATGGCAGTATGGGAAGGGAATCTGGATAAAATTACCCCTGTCTGGAATAACCAACACTATGTAGATATAGTGGCCATGGAAGGTCGCTCAAAGGCAAGCAAAGGGTGGAATAAGGGTTATCCAGGACGCTATGGAAAAGGACATACAGTAACAGGTTTAGATAAGATAGAGAGGGGAATTGCCACTTACTTTTCAGGCGTAAGAGAAGACCTAGAAAAAGGCCTTGTAACAGACGGTGGAAGGGTATTGCATATAATTGCAGGTGATGCAACTCTGGAAGGTGCTAAAGAAAAGGCCTACAGGAACATTGGGTATCTATCTTTGCTGGATTATAATAACAATAATAAAAATTGTATAAGGTATCGAAAAACAATAGGGGCTTAATTTTTAACTGAACCTTATATCCTTCCATTTCCTTACTGTTTTTTGTAAAGCCTCCTCCAGGGTTCATTTTTGGATGTAAGATAGTCGGTCAAGGCCTCTTTCAGGGTATTAGATGCCAAAAGAGCACAGTGAACATTCTCCTCTGGCAGACCGCCTAATTTTTCTAAAATTACCTCATTGTTAATTTTAAATGCTTCCTTGATGTTTTTTCCTATAGCAAGTTCACAGGTCATACTGCCTGCAGCAATAGTGGTTGCACATCCATTAGTAATAAACCGGGCATCAATGATCTTTTCATCCTGGATACTAAGAAAAATCTTCACGGTATCTCCACAAGGTCCTTTAACCTTTCCGCATCCCTGAGGCCTTTCCATTTCTCCTATATATTTTGGGCTAAGCCACCTTTCGATCACCTCTTCTGAATATACTTTCCTGGCATCTTCTATAATAGATGCCTGCAACTCTTCCATTTCCTTATCAAAATCGACTGACATTTCTTGATTGTCCTCCTTTATTGATCTTTTCTGCAGATTCCTCCAGTTGTACAGGGAGGTGTATCGCAGCGTTCTCCTCTTCCACAACAGGTAGTTCCGGGAACGTGGCCACTATCTGTAAAGCTAAATGAAGAAACCGACAGAATCTTCTTTAAATCATTACTCCCACAATATTTACAGGTAAGATTCTCGTTATCAGAACTTACCCCGACTAATATCTCAGATATCTCACCACATTGATTGCACCTATATTCGTAAATGGGCATTTTTTTCTCTTTTTTTTGCTAAAAAATTATTTCCCTTCTTTCCCCCGGTAAACATCTATCACCATTTTACCCTGAAATCAAGGCGAAATAAATCGTAGATTTTTCCCTTTTAAATGTTTATTATCACTTTAATTTGTTATTATTCAGTCACCAATTCCCCCTTTATGCCTGCCCGCCATTGCTCTCGCGCAGGCGAGGCGGGCGGGTCGGCTTCGCCTTAGGCCCTGCCCGACGGACGGCAGGCGGGGAGGCGGGCGTGTCTTGGTGAATTATAGGCTGAGGTTAATTTTAATTTTAACTGAGACACTGTGTAGGAGTTATCTATGAAAAGCTATCGTAAGGAATTGTGGTTCAATGTGCCCACCAGACGAGCCCTTATTAACATCACACCGCAGGTGGGAGGGTGTCTTAAAGAAAGCGGCATTAAAGAAGGTTTTATACTCTGTAATGCTATGCATATAACATCCAGCGTATTTATCAATGACGATGAATCAGGACTTCACCACGATTATGATAAATGGCTGGAAAAGCTTGCTCCCCATGAGCCTGTATCCCAGTACAGACACAACGTTGGCGAAGACAATGCAGATGCACACATGAAAAGGCAGATCATGGGAAGAGAGGTTGTTGTTGCCGTGACTAACGGCAAGATGGACTTTGGCCCGTGGGAACAGATATTTTATGGTGAGTTTGACGGCCGGAGACGTAAAAGGGCTTTGGTAAAAATAATTGGAGAGTAAAGGCTATAATGGTTATTTGTTAATGGTTATCTGTCATTTGAATAACTATTAACTATACACAGCGTTATAAATTTGTGCCGAATGAAAGAGGGACACAGTTTTTTTCCGACAGGATTGACAGGATTATTTGGACTCTTTTGTTGCTTTCTCCCCTTCCGGATGAAGGGGAGAAAATGCAATCCGCCTGCGGCGGAAATCATTGCTTCATTGTCCACACTGCTCGTTTTCGGATTTTGTTATCCTCACTTTCGTCATGTTTGAGGATGGCCTTTTCCCTCGGAGAGGGATTAGGATTTTTGCCTTTCTTCCGGAAAGGCAAAAAATATCATGATCATCCTGTAAATCCTGTCTCATCAAAATTAATATACATTTATGCGCAATTATTTATGTCGCTATATATACTAACGAATAACGTAAACAGGTTATATAAATCGAGTGCTTCTAAAAGCTATATGCGGTCAGTTATAAAAATTCCGATACATATACTAAAAGGAAATCTGCTATGAAAGAAAATGAAATCAAAACGAAAAAAAACTTTGATCACCTTTTTAATGCAATGCTGCAAAACAAACAAGTTGCAGAAAAGGCCGTCAGCTATTTACATGGCAAGAAAAAGATAGATAAAGGGATTATTTTTAATGAACTTCTCCCAAAAAAGCTGGTCGGTTACTCTCCAGAGAGAAAAGCCCTTGCTTTTCCCCTTGTTCGTGGTTTTCTCTTTGTAGGCATACAATATCTGACAGTGGATTCAATCGAAATAAATGGTCAGATAATAAAAGAAGGACAAGAATACTGCCATGAAGGCAGCGACCTTGAAACAGGCCTTTTCAACCTTCAGAGGGATTTCAGAGATGTAATCATCACTTCTGGGATACTCGACCTCTTGAGCACAGGGTTGGGAGGCGTTTCCCTGCCTCGACAGACAGGATTCAAACAACTACAACTATTTTCCGATATAAACACAACAGTCTGTTTGAAAAATACTGAAGGCAGCGAGGTGGCTACCAAAAAAGTCCTTGAAATCCTTCCAAAGGCCAGGATTATTACATTACCAAAGGAGTTCAGGGACATAAATCATCTCTTAATGGAAAAAGGCCAGGAGGCTGTTAAATCCCTTTTAATAATGGAGGATAAAGTGGATAAGAAAAGAGAAAAAAAAGAGGTAAGAGAGGAAAAAACTTTTAACCTCTTAAACTGCCGGTATTTTCCAAACCCTGGCCCAAAAAATACAGAGGCCACCTTTGAAGCTGCCATTGAAAGGGCCAAGATGCTAAAAATGAAAAAGATCTTGGTTTCAAGTTGCAGCGGTAAGACCGCCTTCAAGGCCCTTGATCTATTTGGAAAGGAGTTTTCTCTCATAATTGTAACACATGTAACAGGTTTCAAAAAATCAGATCATCAAGAACTTTTAGAAAAAGATAGAAAACTACTTATAGAAAGGGGCGCTACTGTTTTTACAGCCCAACATGCATTTGGTGGTGTAGGAAGGGCATTTAGAAACAAAACCGGCACCTACCAAATAGATGAGATTATTGCATATACCTTGCGAACATTTGGACAGGGAACAAAGGTTGCTATTGAGATGGCCTTAATGGCCGCAGATGCTGGGCTTATCAGAACAGATGAGAATGTTATCTCTATTGGTGGAACAGTAAGTGGTGTTGATACAGCCCTTTTACTCAAACCAGCCCATACTCAAAATTTCTTTGACCTCAAAGTAAAAGAGATCATCTGTAAGCCGTCAGGTTTTTAAAATTTAAGATAGTTACCGGTCTTTTCCCGGAGAGACCTCTTGCCTTGGTGATGAACTTAGCATTGCTCCTTAATTAATTGGAATACTGGAATTGTGGAATAATGGGATCTAAAGGGTTTTAGTCTTTTTGCTTTTACATCATTCCAATATTCCATTATTCCTTTCTCGCGATGAAAGTTAAATTAATAAAGTGCTATAATTTCAATAAGTTGTAGAATAGATATAATTTGATTCAAGGATCTTAGAATTGGCCATGAAAGAAAATCTCGAAAAGAGAATCCATACCCTTGCTGAACGGTTATATGAATCCAGATATTTAGTTATTTTTACAGGTGCTGGAATCAGTACTGAATCAGGACTGCCTGATTTTAGAGGCCCTAACGGTCTATGGACCCGGAAAGATAAAGGACTTGCTCCAAAACCTATGAGCCGCTCCTGGGATTCAGTTGAGCCTAACAGCGGCCATGTAGCAATTGCCGATCTCCAAAAAATGGGTAAACTGAAATTCCTTATTTCGCAAAATGTAGATAATCTCCATTTAAAATCAGGTATAAATCCTGATTTATTGGCCGAGCTTCACGGGAACATGACCAAACTTAGGTGCACGAGATGTGGTAAAAAAGTGGACAGATCCCATGGTAGGAATACGTGTGAGTGTGGTGGCAGACTTGTTTCGAGTGTGGTAGATTTCGGTGAACCCCTTCCAGAAAGAGATCTAAGGCTTTCCTTTGAGCATTCTCAAAAAAGTGATCTTTTTATAGTTTTTGGCTCAAGTTTGGTGGTAACACCAGCAGCAGACATGCCCATGGAGGCCCTACGCTCTGGTGCAAAATTGGTAATCATCAATCAGGGTGAAACCCCCTTTGATCATAATGCGAACCTGAGATTTAATGAAAGTATTGGAGACGTTCTCCCCAGGGCTGTTAAGAAACTAAAAAGATTGATGGGCCTGTTTGAATAATCTTTCTCCTTTTTTCACCTCCACATCTGAGAAAGGTTATTTGCCCTTCGGCCTTACCTAAAAATAGCAGCTTTCAAAACTTAGATGGTTAAACCCTATTGAATTAAAATTTATCTATAAAAAATGAGAGTAGCTCTATTTATCCCCTGCCTTATTGATCAATTTCATCCCCAGGTTGGCAAAAATGTGGTACGCATCTTGAAAAAGTTAGGCGTGGAAGTTGACTTTAGAGATGAACACACATGCTGTGGACAGCCCTTTTTCAATGCAGGCTACTGGAAAAAGGCCATTCCCCTGGCCAAAAGGACAATCAAGGCCTTTAAGAATGCCAGGATTGTAGTTGCCCCTTCAGGTAGTTGTGCAACCATGATACGCAAGCATTACCTTAAGCTATTTCGGGATACACCGGTTTGGCTGGATCAGGCGCAGGAACTTTCTGAAAAAACCTATGAATTTTCTGAATTCCTGATCCATGTCATCCAGGTAGATGATCTGGGTGCTCGCTACAAAGGGCGGGTTACATATCATGATTCCTGTCAGGTTTTGCGGGGCCTTGGGATATCATCAGAGCCACGACAACTTATTAGAAAGGTCAGAAACCTTGAGCTGGTTGAGATGGAGAGGCCTGATTTATGCTGCGGCTTTGGTGGCTTTTTTTCTTTCAAGTTTCCTCATATAGCAGAGGTAATGGTAGAGGAAAAGGTTAAAAATATCCTCTCCAGTGGTGCGGAGGCTGTTGTGGGATGCGAGATTAGCTGTTTGATGAATATCGGGGGCTACCTTAAGCACCGGGGCATTCCGATTAGAACCTTGCATTTGGCCGATCTCCTCGCTCATGGAATATAGGTTGGATAGTTGTATTATAAGGGCTATTTATCTCTCACCCCAGTACGATGCAATGCACCTACGGGGCAGGCAGAGCTCACTGACCCGCCTGCCGTCCGTCGGGCAGGGAGCACAGAGTCTTTGATCTGAATTCCTGAGATGGGAATTCAGATCAAATTGCCATCCTGCTATCGCAGGAGATTATTATGAAATTAAATCAACTCTCATCTCAGATTATTAAGCCTGCAATCAATATACACAAATATACATTTAGCTTAAATTCCCCCGGTTTATTGATAAATTTCTACGAGGCTATGCTAAAAGATGGAATTACCAGGATTATCAATGCCCCGTTAGGGGCTGAGTGTTTGGCCTGATTTTGCGTCCCTGCCCCGTTAAATGTTTACCCCGTGCAATGCGCAGCATATTTCACTGGGGCGTAGCCTATTTAACTGGGGTCAAAAAATCAGGCCAAAGATATTGTTATCTCTGAGATCCCTGCCCGCCATCGCTCTCGCTCAGGCGAGGCGGGCGGGTCTTTGGGCTCGAACGACTTATAGGAGTGGGCGAGAGAGAATTTATGGAAATTAGATGCGATCAATTTCAGGAACTCAGCAAAAAGGCACTTAAAGATTGGCATCTACAGCAGGCGTTGCAGAGTTTCGGAACCCGCATCCAGGCAATGAGGAACTCCGCCTTTTCCCTTCTGGACAACCCTGAAGGCCTTCGGGAACAGGCCCACAATATCAAGAAAGAAACCCTTGAGCGCCTGGATGAATACCTGGAACATCTTGAGAAAAACGTTATACGAACAGGGGGTAGAGTCCATTGGGCGCGAGATGCCAGACATGCCAGACGGCTGATTAAAACCATAGCCCTAAATAAGGGTGTCAAGACCGTGGTCAAGGGAAAGTCCATGGTTACAGAGGAAATTGCCCTGAACAAGGCATTGGCTGATTGTGGCATAGAGGTCTCAGAGACCGATCTGGGGGAGTTTATTATCCAGTTGGCAGGAGAACCGCCGTCCCATTTAGTAGGCCCTGCCATACACAAAACAAAGGAACAGATAGCTGAACTCTTCTCGGAAAAACTGGGCGTAAGACGGATGGAAGACCCGCAAGAGATGACCATGTTTGCCCGTAAGACCTTGCGTAAAAGATTTCTCGAGGCCGACATGGGTATAACTGGGGTTAATTTTGCCGTGGCAGAAACCGGATCTATTGTCCTTTTCGAAAATGAGGGTAACATTCGCCTGAGCACCACCCTACCAAAGATCCATGTGGCCATCATGGGGATCGAGAAGGTAATCCCAACCCTTGAGGATTTAAATGTCTTCCTAAAACTACTCGCAAGGAGCACCACAGGGCAAAAACTTTCCAGCTACATTTCCATTATTACCGGTCCCAAAAGAGATGGAGAAAGGGACGGGGCAGAGGAATTTCACCTTATTATTCTGGATAATGGGCGCAGCAGAATCCTGGCAGATGAAGAGCTTAGAGAGACCCTTTACTGCATACGATGTGGGGCCTGTCTGGACTTCTGCCCGGTATACCTGAAGATCGGTGGCCATTCCTATGGATGGGTTTATTCGGGTCCGATCGGATCGATCCTGACCCCTCAACTCATTAACAGAAAACAGGCCTATCTATTGCCCTATGCCAGCACCCTTTGCGGGGCTTGTGCTGAGGTATGTCCGGTCAAGATCAATATCCCGAAAATACTTCTTGTACTAAGGAAGCGAGTAATTGAGGATCCCAAGTGGGGTAAACCCAACTCTATGACTGAAAGGGTTATATTTGCCCTCTATGCATATATCATGCAGAACAGATGGCTCTATGAAAAGGCATCCAGGATAGCCAGGATTGCACAGAGGCCTTTTATGAAAAAAGGTGTTCTTAAAAATCTGCCCCCTCCCTTAAATCGATGGAGCCGACACCACGAGGTCGCTCCCCTTGAAAAAACATTCAGACAACAATGGAGAAAATCTTCGTAAGTGATCACAGGATACTTATTCGTTGTATCATCTATAGGGTAATGAGTCCTTTTCTGAAGTGACTGGTGGGAGGACGCTGTGTTTTCGCGACTTATCTATGGGGGAAACCGCAGGTCCCGATATGTCGGGGCAATGCGGAGGGGGCAAGACTCCCCTGTAGATAAGTCGCTGAAAATACCAGGCCGAGAGCCTCGGAACTGAAGAAAAGGGCTCATTACACAATTACCTCGTGATTAGTTAAAAATTTTCTAAAAAATAAGGCATTTTGAGATGGAAAGATCGCATATACTTTCCCTGCTCAGGATGGGGAATACTAAGAAGACACCTCTTTTCAAAAAAAAGAAAAGGGAGGAACTCCGCACAAGGTGGCAAGACATTGAGAAGCAAAGAGCAAGACACATGGAGGAATTGGTGCAGACCTTTAAAAGGGAGTGTGAGCTTTTAACCGGAAAGGTTTACATAGCCCAAACCAATGATGAATCAAGTAAATTTCTTTCAGCCATTATCCAAAAAGCAGGTATAAATCGAATTATTAAATGGGACACACCGCTCTTGAGGCAACTGGAGATTGATAATCTTTTTGATTCTTTAGGGATTCAAAATATGTTGCTGGCAGAAAAAGAGCCCCCCAATGAAGTAAAAAGAAAGGATTACACAGGGCCTGCAAGCATTGCAGAACTTGGAATTTCAGGTGCAGATTATGGGCTGGCAGATACAGGGACACTGGTTTTGAGAACTTCACCTACTCAGGATAGGGTGACGTCCCTATTGCCTCCTATTCATGTGGCTATTATGGAATCGAAATGTGTTCTATCCAGTTCAGATGATCTCATCGTCAAGCTCATGGTAGATATAGAGGAGGCAGCAGATTTGGATAGCTGCATTACCCTGATTACTGGCCCCAGCCTAACAGCGGATATTGAGCTAAACCTCGTTCTTGGTATACACGGCCCCAGGGAGCTCCATGTAATCATATTGGAATCTAATTAGGCCAATTATACACAGTTCCTGAAACTTGACATGCCAGTGCCCTTTCATGTATTGTCGCCAATAAAAAAGTGCCCAAAAGACCTAAAGGAGTAATATGTATACACTAAAATTTGATGCAAATCTTTGCAAAATCTGCCCAACATGTGACTGTCTTGTCTTGTGCCAATACATGGATTTGGATATTGATAAGGCAAAAGAGGAGATAATGAAGATAAGTGAAGGAGAAGATTCTTTTGTCTTACAAGATTGTGTAACATGTTATGGATGTGAGGAATATTGCAAGAGAGGGAATCATCCCTTTTATTTAATCACCGAAAGGAGACAGCAAAAGGGTATACTTACCTCACCGAGGGCAATTACAAAACAGTGGATCAATATAGGGGAGCCTCGGGGAAAATATAGGTTAGGAGAGATTAAGGAAAAGATATTGTCTTTTGGCTTCATGCCTGAATTTTTGCAATTAGTTAAGGGGAGGCTCTTTGATGATGTTATGCCCTCCTATGTTTTTGGCCAGGAATTCTTCTGTAATGTTGTCTATATTCATTTTGCCAATACCTCGATAATAAAGGAGAGGCTCCCCATGGTAATAGATAATTTTAAGAAACTGGGTGTCCAGGAGGTTGTATGTATGCATGACGAATGCTTTGGCTCATTCGCCTCACTTGCACCAGCATATGGTATAGAGGTCCCCTTTAAATCCATTCATTACTTTGAATATCTATATAATAGATTGGAAGGATTAGGTGATGAGATAAGGCCTTTGAATATTAAAGTGGCCTACCAAAGGCCATGCTCATCTCGACTTTCCCCGGACAAACACCATTTCGTAGCAGACATTATGAAGTTAATAGGTGTTGATCTGGTTGAAAGAAGATATCAGGGAGAAAATGCCCTTTGCTGCGGAGGAATTTTTGGCATGGCCTTTGGTTATGAGCTTGCAAATGATGTACAGAAGAGGAATGTAGATGACATGGTAGACTCTGGTGCGGAGTATTGTGTATTTAACTGTCCGGCATGTCAAAGTACCTTAGCCGAAAAAGTCACCAAAAAAGGGATAAAGCCAATTCACATAATTGACCTTTGCAGGATGGCCATAGGCGAAAAATGAGAAATGGAGGTTTAATGATATGAGCAATATCACCCTCTCACTTGCTAAGATAGTGGGTGAAAACTATGTTTCCAGCGGAGAAGAAGAGCTCTATTTCTATGCACGAGACCCTGGTTTGATGCCTGCCCATAAACCAGACTATGTGGTTGTGCCAAAAACAGCCGAAGAGGTACAAAAGATAGTTAGACTTGCAGGCAAGGAGAAAATACCCCTCGTCCCTATGGGGGCTGGCATGGCTTTGACCGGCCTTATTATTCCCCTCAAGGGGGGAATAATAGTGGATATGAAAAGGATGAATAAGATACTTGAGGTAAATGAAAAGGCAAGATATGTGATAGTTGAGGGCGGAACCTCACATGGCCTATTGAAGTCATACTTAGAGAAAAACTATCCCAGACTGCGGCACAGTATCCCTGACTCCCCTGCAACTGCAACAATAGCGGCAAATGTAATGATACACGGCCAGGGAAGGCTAACACAACAGTATGGCTTCAACTCCGACATGGTTACAGGATTAGAAGTATTATTGCCATCCGGGGAGATCTGCAAGATCGGCTCATGCTCTATATCTCCGGATTGGTTTTCAAAAGGGGCACCGCTCCCGGATCTATCCGGATTATTTTTAGGGTGGTTTGGGTCTACCGGTATCATTACCAAGGTAGCACTCAAGCTCTATCCCAGAAAAAGGATGAGAGATGTAGAAATATTTATTACAGATAGAGAAGACCTTATCCCGGATATTATCTATGAGATTACCCATACTGAAATGGTAGAAGATATAAACATCTTCGCCCAGCCAATGCCTATGATATTCAAAGATAACCACCATATAACTATATTTTTAACTGGCGATACAGATGAGGAACTCGAGTTTAAAAGGAAGATGATCTGGGATGCACTTGATGGGTTTATTAAGAGTAAAGATGGTGGGTTTATGTCGGTGCCGCCTGTTATGAAGCCTACACTCCTGGACATGCCTCAGAA
>Ga0114930_10002618_pt1 | contig 16157 bp, 12 predicted proteins | sample AnhtaG_FD_87300 | JGI IMG/M metagenome (GOLD analysis project Ga0114930, IMG submission 87300) | Deep subsurface microbial communities from Anholt, Denmark to uncover new lineages of life (NeLLi) - Anholt_01485 metaG | ecosystem: Environmental > Aquatic > Marine > Oceanic > Sediment | place... | reverse complement strand
GGGCCGGATCGAGCAGATAAAGGCCCAGATCGAGACCACCACCTCCGACTATGACCGGGAGAAACTCCAGGAGCGGCTGGCCAAGTTGGCTGGTGGCGTGGCCATCATCCGGGTCGGCGCGGGCACCGAGGTGGAGTTGAAGGAGAAGAAGCACCGGGTGGAGGATGCGCTCTCCGCGACTCGGGCGGCCGTGGAGGAGGGGATAGTCCCCGGCGGTGGGGTGGTCTTGGTGAACGCCATCGAGGCGGTGGATCCAGGGGATGTCACGGGCGATGAGCGAACTGGTTATATCATTGTCAAGCGAGCCTTGGAGGAGCCGATGCGTCAGTTGGCCGAGAACGCGGGCTACGACGGGGCCGTAGTCCTAGAGACGGTGCGTCGCCTCCACAAGAGGAAGAAGAATAAGAATATCGCCTTCGACGTCTTGGAGGAGGACTACGGCGACATGTTCAAGAAGGGGATTATCGACCCCGCCAAGGTTACGCGGGCGGGGATGGAGAACGCAGCCACTATCGCGGCCATGATGCTGACCACCGAGGCTCTCATCACCGACATCCCGGAGGAGAAGGCGCCGATGCCGCCCATGCCGCAGTACTAAGCCGGCAACTACGCTGCGGACAGCGCAATCAAGCCCCTCTCCTGCGAGAGGGGCTTTTTCTTTCTGCAAAAGAGAAGCCCCGGCGGATCTTACCACCGGGGCTGGGACCGTGCTTCTTAGAGCAGGCTACAGTCTAGTGACGTTGGTGGCTTGGGGTCCCTTAGGGCTGCTCTCGATGGTGAATTCCACTTGATCGCCCTCTTGCAGGCTGCGGAACCCCTCAGCCTGGATAGACGAGTAGTGGACGAAGACGTCCGGGCCCTCTTCTGGCGTGATGAAGCCGTAGCCCTTGGAGCCGTTGAACCACTTGACTGTGCCTTTGGTTCGCTCTTCCATTGCCTTGTACCTCCTTTCCTACGTTGTTTTGTAGGGCGGAGTTGGTTCGGCGTTCATCTAGATAGAGAAAGCGCCCGAACTTGGTAAGTCCGGGTGCTCCATCCTCTTGGTATGAAACTTGAACTTACTACGTCCTACGGTTGGAAGTATAGCACAGATGGGCAATTCTGTCAAGTGGCGGCCTGGAAGGCTAAAAGGCTAAAAAGGCTATCTGGAGGCGGTATATTCATCATGTTCCATAGCGGGAAGGGAGGAGGGGTCCACCTGGATTATGTGTCCCTGCTCATCGGCCAGGTGGGTGGCGGCGCCTTGCGCCTGGGCAGCGAGTTGGTGGGCGATGAGCACGAGGCGGATGGGCTTGTGGGCGTGGGCGCGGTAGTCGGGGGAGGCTGCGAAGAGGGCGGCGTAGTCATCCAGGCGGTCCAGGTCGGCTTGGGTGGGGTGGCGTTTGACTTTGAGGATATAGACCTCCTTTTGGGTGATGATGATAGCGTCGGCGCGGGGGCGGCGATGGGCGACATGCTTCACCGCGCGGCGGAGAGCGCGATGGAGAGAGCGCTTGGTAGAGTAGGCCGGAGGGCGGGCCTTGAAGCGCTCAAAGACGGCTTCACGGTCGATGGGGCCTAAGCGAGCCATGCGATGGAGTTCCCCATGCGGTACGTATTGCCGATGGAAGCCGGTTACGCAGTCTTGCACCCAGCGGTGCCAGAAAGCGAACCGGTCACGATCGTAGGGCATAGGTGCCAACGGATTAGCAACGGATAAACGGATTACAATGGTGAGTATAGCACAGATGTTCTAGATTGTCAAGGGGGCTATGCAGACCAGAAGGTTTGTGCTATACTGGAAGCAAGAAGACCGTCTCTAGACCCGTGCGATTAGCTTTCAGCAGAAAGGAGGGCCCGTGCCCACGCATCTCCTCTTTGAGGTGATTCAAGAGAAACTGAACACCTGGCGAGACGACGGATACCCCACTGAGCACTATCCTGCCATCGCCGAAATCTTGGAATACGCCGTGTTGCCAGAAGAAGACAGGCTCCGCTTCTTGCGCCCTCCTCAGTTGCGGGCGTTGGAGACGTACTGGTATCTACGTCTAGTCGAGGGCACACCGCACATCTTTGACCTGTATCGGAAGCACTACCGCGGGAGGCTCGATTTGCTCTCTGCGCTGGGTCTTGCCCGCGATGACATTAAGGATTTCGTGCTAAACGAGGGGCTAGAGGCGCTCTGGGAGCGTCTGCGCACCGATGAAGGCTTCGTCAAGGGACACAAATTGGAATCGGTGCACGAAACCCTGACTTTAGATTACCCAAGTTACATCCTAGCCCTCGCTATGGGTGCAGGCAAGACTTTCCTCATTGGGGCCATCGTGGCCACCGAGTTCGCGATGGCGTTGGAGTATCCTGACGGCCCCTTCGTTCAGAATGCGTTGGTCTTTGCCCCCGGCCTCACCATCCTGGAGAGTCTCCGGCAGTTGGCCGAGATGCCCTTTGAGAAGATCCTGCCACCTCGACTCTACAGCCCCTTCGAAGCCTCCTACAAACTTACCTTCACGCGGGACGGGGAAAGGGACCTGCCCATCGTCAGGGGCAGCCGCTACAATCTGATAGTCACCAACACCGAAAAGATACGCATCCAAAAGCGTACCTATCGTCACCATGCTTAGTCTAAGCTATACTACGAACACATGTTGGAGGAGTACGAGGCAACGGCAAACCTCCGCCTGCAGACCATCGCTTCACTTCCCAACCTTGGTGTCTTCTCCGACGAGGCCCATCACACTTACGGGCAAGACATGGAGAAGGGGCTCAAGCGGGTGCGTCAGACCGTGGACTACCTCCACGACAAAACTGACCTACTCTGCGTGATCAACACGACGGGAACTCCGTACTACAAGCGCCAGCCTCTGCGCGATGTAGTCATCTGGTATGGGCTCTCTCAAGGCATCCGCGACACTATCCTCAAAGAAGTGTCCGACAACATCTACGCCTACGACTTCGACAAATCGCATACCGACCAGTTCGTGGCGGAGGTGGTGCGGGATTTCTTCCAGACCTACGGCGAGGTGACTTTGCCAAACGGTGCCCCGGCTCGGCTGGCGATGTACTTTCCCCAGACTAAGGACCTGCGCGAGCTGCGCCCAGTAGTAGAGCGCACACTGATGGAACTTGGCTATCCGACCGATATCGTTTTGCGTAATACGTCCAATTCCACCAAAGCGGAGATAGACGCTTTCAACCGGCTCAACCACCCCAGTTCCCGCCACCGGGTGATGCTGCTGGTGAACAAGGGGACCGAGGGTTGGGACTGTCCCAGTCTCTTCGCCTGTGCTCTGGCGCGCAAACTGAAGACTAGCCAGAACTTCGTGCTCCAGGCCAGCACCCGTTGCCTGCGTCAGGTGCCCGGCAACAGCCGAAAAGCCCGTATCTACCTCTCGATGGACAACCGCGCCATCCTGGACCGGCAGTTACAGGAGACCTTCGGCGAGACTATCAACGACCTGAATCTAGCTATGCAGAATCTACGCACGAAGACCCTGAGATTGCGCAAGATGAATATTCCGCCCTTGGTGGTAAAACAGATCATCAAGCGCGTCGTGCCAGCGAAGGCCAGTGAGGAGTCTCCTCTACGCCTGGAAGAGCCCCAAGTCGAGGGGGAGGCAGCGCTGGTCAAGCAGGTCTATACGCCTGTGGAACAGGTGGGTAGGAGATCTGTTCTGAAACAGGTAGGCGAGGAGGAGATCACGTACCGGCCACTAGGAAGCGACCTATACACTGCAGCCACGCGACTGGCCGCCGTATATCGGCTAGATGTTTGGACCATCTACCAGGAGCTGAAGCGGGCCTACGGCGGGGGAGTGCATGTTCCCGACGGACACCTTCCCGCGCTGGCCAAGCAGATCGAAGACCAGACCCGCGGCTACGAGATCGAACAAGAAGAAGTAGAGATCGCGCTAGCACTCGTAAAGCCTGAAGGCTTCGAGCGAGAGGAAGAGAACGGCAAAATCGTCTACACCGCCGAGATCACCTACCACAAAGACAAAGAGGAATTGTTGCTCAGTTGGCAGGAACTCAAAAACCGCAACCCCGGCGACTTCGGCTTTCACTACACCCCCTATGATTTTGACTCCAACCCGGAGAAGGACTTCTTTCTACGAATGTTGGAGGCGATCAACGTGACTCCGGACCAAGTGGAGGACATTTACTTCACCGGGGGCATCACCGACCCTAATAAGACGGAGTTCTTCGTTGAATACAAGGGAGTGGACGACCGGTGGCACCGTTATAGCCCCGACTTCGTCATCCGCCGCAAGGACGGGCGCTGCTACATCGTGGAGATCAAGATGGAGAAACTGCGGGCCGATCCCGTGGACGGCGAGAACGGGTGCAAGGCTATGGCCGTGCAGAAGTGGGTCGGCCTGAATCCCGATAGGCTCCAGTATGAGATGATCTTCACCTCATCCGACAGCGTGGCTTTCAACCAACTGGCACCGCCTAAGCAGTTTGTGCAGGAGGAGTGAGATGGCTGAGCAGATAGAGAAGCAAAGGGTCAAAGTAGCCGAGGCCAAGGGACGCCCCATGCTGCATTGGGTAGGCAAGAAGCCCCTCGATTCCGTCACCGTCTTCCCGACACAGTTGGTGGAGACTTTCAATCCTACTGGCGAGGAGAACGAGGCTCAGGGACTAGTGTTTCACGGCGACAACAAGGACGCTATGGCCTGGCTATTGGCCCACGGCTACCGCCGCAAGGTGAAGCTGATCTACATCGACCCGCCCTTCGACTCTGGCGCAGACTATGTGCGGCGCGTTCAACTGCGCGGCATTCGGACTGCCGAACTGGAGGGCGAGGCGCATAGCCTGGACGAACAGATCCAGTATACCGATATCTGGGCGAACGATATGTACCTCCAGTTCATCTATGAACGGCTGCTAATGATGAAGGAATTGCTGAGTGATACCGGCTCGATCTATGTGCATCTGGACTACCGGATGGATAGCTACATCCGGGTGATCATGGACGAGGTCTTCGGACAGCATAACTATCGGAACGAACTCATCTGGGCCTACGAAGGTCGAGAGATGTCAGAGGCACAATACAACAGGAAGCATGACACAATCCTATTCTACTCGAAAGGTCAGGATATCACATTCAACTATGACGACATTCTAGATCCATTGAAAGAGTCATCCCGACAGGCAATGTCTCGATACCAAGATGAAGATGGGAAGTACTTTATTCTCAGGTACAAGGATGGCGGTGGCTTCGCGCCACTAGATCAGGAAGGAGAGAACACGTATAGGCAGTATGTCCCGGAAGGTGTTCCACCTAGAGATTGGTTCATGATAGATTACTCAAGGAAGTCCGAAAGAACAGGCTTCCCAACCCAGAAGCCTAGGGCGCTGCTCGAACGCTTCATCAAGGCCTCTTCCAATCGGGGCGAATTGGTGGCCGACTTCTTCATCGGGTGCGGAACTACGGCGGAGGTCGCCCAACAACTTGGCCGACGATGGATAGGATGCGACATCAACAGGGGTGCCATCCAGACTACTTCCAAGCAATTGCAGAAAGTGATCACAAATCAAATGGAATCTAAACCAACCCCACCCCCGGCAGCACTTTCATTCTCCGTCTACCGTGTCAACGACTACGACCTGCAGATTCAGCACAACGAGGCGGTCAACCTAGTAGTAGAGCACATCGGTATCGAGCGCACTCGCACCGACCCATTCTTCGACGGCACCCTGGGCAAGCGCCTGGTAAAAATCGTGCCCTTCAACCACCCCCTCACCTTGCTTGATCTCCAACTGCTGCAAGACGAACTCAAGGCCCGCCCGGATGAGGACCGCAACATGGTCGTAGTCTGTTTGGGCAAGGAGTCGGCCGTAGACCCGGAGCTGGAGAAGTACAACAAGCACCGGGCCATTAACAAGATCGAGGTCATCGAACTGCGCACCCATCAAAAGTATGGCAAGTTCTTTGTCCACCAGCCAGTTCATGCTGAGGTAAATATCGAACGCCGGAATAAGAAGATCATGGTCGAAATCGAGGACTTCATCTCTCCCACCATTGTCGAGCGCCTAGAGATGGACACTCCCCTCTTCAAAGTGGAGATCCCCGACTGGCGGGCAATGGTAGATGTAGTTCTGATAGACACCTCCTACGACGGTGAGGTCTTTGACATCACTCTCTCCGATGTGCCCGAGAAGAAAGATAATCTAGTGCAAGGGCGCTATGAGTTGCCTGCACCCGGAGAGGAGACCACGGTGGCCGTGAAGATCATCGACATGCTGGGTGAGGAGGTCATCACTACTGCAAGGGTTTAGCCAGGCCCCTCCCCTACAGAAGGGTGAAGTATGGAAATCGGCACGGTGAAGTTGATTGACATAGACGACGAGATGCGGGATTCGTATCTCGACTACGCCATGAGCGTGATTGTGGCTCGGGCGCTCCCCGACGCCCGCGATGGGTTGAAACCGGTGCACCGGCGCATCCTCTACGCCATGCACGATATGGGGATGAGGCATAACCGGCCCTATAAGAAGAGCGCCCGCATCGTGGGCGAGGTGTTGGGGAAGTACCACCCCCACGGGGACGCGGCGGTATATGACGCCATGGCCCGCATGGCCCAGGATTTCTCCATGCGCTACCCCCTGGTCGATGGGCAGGGGAACTTCGGCTCCGTGGATGGCGACAGCCCGGCGGCCATGCGATACACCGAGGCTCGGCTGGCGGAGATCGCCGAGGAGATGCTGGCCGACATAGAGAAGGAGACGGTGGATTGGATCGACAACTTCGACGGCTCGCTAGAGGAGCCGACCGTCCTCCCTTCGAGGTTGCCCAACCTTCTTCTGGCCGGGGCCTCGGGGATAGCGGTGGGGATGGCCACCAACATCCCTCCTCACAACCTGAACGAGATCTGTGACTGTCTCATCTACCTCATCGACCACTATCAGGAGATGGACGACATCGGCCCCGTGGACCTGCTCCAGTTCGTGAAAGGGCCGGACTTCCCTACGGGCGGGCTCATCATCGGAGTGGAGGGGATAAGGGATGCCTTCGCCACGGGGAAGGGGAGGGTGGTGGTGCGGGCCAAGACCCACATCGAAGAGATGCGCGGGGGGAGGCACCGGATAGTGGTGACCGAACTCCCCTATCAGGTGAACAAGGCGAGTCTCATCGAGCGGATCGCGGCTCTGGTTCGCAATAAGCGGATAAGGGCCATCTCCGATTTGCGGGACGAGAGCGACCGGCGGGGGATGAGCGTCGTCATCGAGTTGAAGCGGGGGGCTCAGCCCGACCAACTCCTCAATCAACTCCTCAAATATACTCAGATGCAGAGCACCTTCGGGGTGAACATGCTGGCCCTGGTGGATGGGGAGCCGCGTATCCTGACCCTCAAGATGGCGTTGCAACATTACTTGGGCCACCGGCAGGAGGTGGTGACCCGGCGGAGCCGCTTCGAACTGGCGAGGGCCAAGGCAAGGGCCCATATCCTGGAGGGGCTGAAGATGGCCCTAGCCAATCTGGATGCGGTGATAAAGACGATTCGGGGATCTAGGAACGTGGAGACGGCGCGGAACAACCTGGTGAGGGGTTTCAAGTTGACAGAGGTGCAGGCCCAGGCGATCTTGGATATGCAATTGAGGCGGTTGGCGGGGCTGGAGCGGCGGAAGATTGACGAAGAGTACCTGGAGATGATAAAGAAGATCGCCTACTTGGAGGACCTTTTGGCCAACCCGAAGAAGATACTGCATCTCATCCGGGAGGAACTTGAGAACCTGAAGAAGAGATATGGTGACCCGCGGCGGACTCTGATATTGGCCGAGGCGGAGGCGGAGATCAGTGAGGAGGACATGGTTCCTCCCGAGGACATCTTGATATCGATCACCCAGCGAGGGTACATCAAGCGAGTTTCGGCCACGACCTACAAGCGTCAAAGGCGGGGAGGGAGAGGCGTCATAGGGATGGGGGGACGGGAGAAGGACACGGTGGAGCACCTCTTAATGGCCGGGAGCCACGACAGCATCCTCTTCTTCACCAACGAGGGGAAGGTTTACCAAGAGAAGGCTTATCAGATGCCCGATGTTACAAGGCAGGCCAGGGGTTTGCCCCTCATCAATCTTATCTCTTTGAGTCCTAAGGAGATGGTGACGGCGGCCCTGGCGGTCTCCGATTTCGGGCGGGGGAACTATTTGGTGATGGCCACCAAGAGGGGTAGGGTGAAGAGGACGAGTATCGAAGAGTTCGCCGCCGTGCGGCCTAGTGGCCTCATCGCCCTCAATCTGAAGAAGGGTGACGAGTTAGGCTGGGTCAAATCGACGGGAGGCAAAGACCAGATAGTCTTAGTCACAGAGCGAGGGCAGGTGCTCCGTTTCTCCGAGGAGGATATCCCCTCTATGGGGCGGGCAGCGAGCGGGGTGATGGGGATAAAACTAGCCAAGGGCGACCGGGTGGCGGCCATGGATGTGGTGGATCCCAAGGCTGATCTCCTGGTAGTGACGGAGAAGGGCTTCGGGAAGAGGACACCTTTAACCGAGTACCCCCTTTATAGGCGGTACGCTAGAGGGGTGCGGAGTATAGACGTGCACAGGTTGGGGGAGATCGGGCGGATAGTCGATGCGAGAGTAGTGAGCGTAAAGGACGAGATAACCCTCATCTCCGCTGAGGGGATGGTGCTACGTACTACGGTGGAGAATATCAGTAGTATGGGGCGGGCTACCAAGGGGGTGGTGATCATGAAGCTCAGGAAGGGGGACACGGTGGCCTCCTTGGCCCGGGTAAACAACAAGGGAGGGAAGAAAAAAAGGAAATAGGGGGTCGCTGGCAAGGCATGGCCTACGACGAGGTGGTGAAGAAAGGCCCTGGGGTTGCCCCGGGGCCGATTTCTATAGGGGGGGCCTGGGTGGCGATTGCACCTACCACTCTTGTCTCCGTCTCCTGGGCGGCGGGCTTCAAGGCCTGATCCATGCCCACGATAGGGACCTCGAACCTCTCTTGCAGATGGTGCAAGGCCGCTGCCGAGGCGGCGTTGCAGGCTACGACGATGATCTTGCAGCCTTGGGCCAGGAGGAAGGAGATGATAGTCTAAGTTAGTCCTCTTATCTCCTCCAGGGAACGGGGCCCGTAGGGACAGTTGGCGGTATCAGCGTAGATTATATCTTCGTGGGGGAGTTGTGGCCGTAACTCCCGCATGATGAAGAGTCCGCCCACTCTGGAGTCGAAAACCCCAATGGGGCCCTCTCTTGGGCTCCTCTCCTCCGACCCTTCACTCCTATGGGTGCCGTGTGAGGGTGACATCTACGCTTAGCTCCTCCCCTTGGCGGAGGATGGTGAGTGCTACCTGGTCGCCCACGTGGAACCGCCATAGGACGTTGGTGAGGGGGTTATCCTCATCGATGGTCTGGTCGTTGATAGCGGTGATGATATCTCCCTCTCGGAGCCCTGCGGCGGCAGCAGGGGAGCCGGAGACCACTCCCCGCACATAGACTCCATGATCTGCTGGCAGGTCGTAGGCTGAGGCTAGACGGGGGGTTATAGTCACATATTCGATACCTAGATAGGGGCTTTCTACATACCCTTGGTTCACCAGTTGTTGGGCCACCGCTTTCACCGTGTTGGAGGGGATGGCGAAGCCCAACCCTTCAGCCACGGTGCCCGCGTAAGCGCTACGCCCTACGATGGCCGTGTTGATGCCGATCACCTGACCCAGGGCGTTGATCAAAGGACCTCCGGAGTTCCCAGGGTTGATGGCCGCATCGGTCTGGATGAGATCCTCCATCAGGTAGCCCCGTCCGGTATCCAGTCTCCGATCCAAGGCGCTGATCACGCCCACGGTAACCGTCCCCTTGAAGTCGCCCAAGGGGCTGCCGATAGCGGCTACTGGTTCCCCCGGTTGGAGGGTGGAGGAGTCGCCCAGTTCCGCCATGGCGGGGACCGGCCCTTCGACTTTGATGATCGCCAGATCCGAGTACCGGTCAGCGCCCACTAGCGTGGCCTCCTCTTTAGAGCCATCGGCGTAGACGACATCTATCCGCTCGGCATCTTCCACCACGTGACTATTGGTGACGATATGGCCCTCTTCGTCGATGATAACCCCGGAGCCAGAGGCTTGGGGCTCGATCACCTCCCCGAAGAAGGTTCGCCTGGCTGGGAGGGTGTTAGTCACCGTAACTACGGCTGGCTTCACCTTGCCGATGGCTTCGATTAGGGCTGAATCTTGGGTGAGCGTTAGATAGGTGGGTTCTCCCTCTGGCTGATTTATGGTCACTGGTGTGGGAAGGGAGGGGGTGGGCTGTGAGCGGGCAACCCAGTACCCAGCCGCGCCACCAACCAGGCCTCCACAAATGATCGCCGCCACTATACCCAAGGCCACGACAAGAGCCACTATGGAGTATCTTGGCCCAGAACCTCTCTCCATCTTCACCCCTCCTCCTCGAATTATGCCTCAGTTCATCGTTCGGCGCAACTGACACGAGAGAAGGAAAGGGGGCAACCTGCAGGCCGTCAAGGGGTAGGCAGTGGGCGGAAGGGAGGTTGACTAGTGTGGGCTGGAGAAGTATCATTGTGGCACCGCCACCCATAATATGACCGGACCTTTCCCAGAGAAGGGTAATCTGATCTTGAGAAAGGAGCACAAAATGCGAGCGACCAAGGCATTGTCTACCCCTTATCCTAGGATCCCTTTAGAAGAACTAGTTAGTCTGCCCACTTTCTACTTTCCCCAAATATCGTGGGGGCGCGACAAGGTAGCCTTCTATTGGGACAAGAGCGGTCGGATTGAGATTTGGGTGATGGACCTGGCCAGCGGCGGACTACGCCAGGTGAGTCATGGCCAGGTGCCCCGATCCGTCCGAGCCGGGTTTGTCTGGTCGCGTGACGACCGTTTCATCGTCTTTCCCAAAGTTCGCGATGGCGACGAGCAGCATAACCTCTTCCGCATCGATGTGGAGGCAGGGCAGGCGGAACAACTGACCGACAACCCCCAAGCCCAGGAATATCCGGTGGAGTTCAGCCCCGACGATCAGTGGCTGCTCGTCCTCTCCAACCTGAAAGGGCAGCAAAACCTGTTCAAGTTCCACTTGGAGCGGCGAGAGTACGTGCAACTCACGGACTATCCCTTTCCGGTTCTGGGCGGCGGCACGCTGCTGGCGGCTTGCCGCTGGAGCCCCGGTGGGCAACGCATCGCCTACGCCACCAACGAGACGGCGAATTTGCAAAACAGCGATCTCTACATCTGCGACGCGGATGGGGGCAACAAGCGGCGTCTGTTGCAGGTTAAGGAGGGGTCGAGGGAGAGCGTGACAGCATGGAGCCCCGATGGACGATCCTTGGCTATCACCTCCAATGCCAGCGGGTGGGATCGTGTGGGACTATGCGATGTGGATAGCGGAGAGGTGCGCTGGTTGAGCCAGGAGGGGCGGGATGAATCGGCAGGTGAGTTCTCCAATGATGGTCGGCTGCTCTTCGCCCTTCGCAACGAGCACGCAGTGGTCCAGCCGGTGGTGTATGACGTTGATAAGGGGGAGGAAATCGCCCTCCAGACTCTTCCTGGGGTGACCCAATACGCTGCCTTCTTCGACCATGATCGGCGGCTCCTCATCGATCATACCTCAACCACCCGGCGGCTTGAACTCCTCTCCTATGATCTGACCACGGGCCAATGTGAGGTGATACTGCCTGCGGAGTATGGCTCCATCGACCCGGCGCAGTTCATCGATGGCCAATATATCTCCTATCGCTCCTGCGATGGCCTGGAGATTCCTGCTATCCTCTACAAGCCGAGAGACATACCTCCCGATACTCGCCTACCCGCCATCGTCGAAGTCCATGGCGGCCCGGCGTCGCAGTTCTTCCGCGCCTTCGACCCCTACATCCAATTGTTCGTCGACCGCGGATTTGTGCTCCTCCAGCCCAATATACGGGGAAGTACGGGCTATGGGGCCGAGTTTCGCGATATGAACCTGATGGATTGGGGCGGCGGCGATCTGGAGGACGTGGCCGCCGGGGTGGGCTATCTACGTCAATTGCCCTATGTCGATCCAGAGCGCATTGGGGTTTTTGGGGGTAGTTACGGCGGCTATATGACCTTCATGCAACTGGTCAAGAAACCTGACCTTTGGAAGGCGGGCGTAGCCTGGATCGGCATAACTGACCTGTACCGTATGTATGAGAAGAGCATGGAACATTTCAAATATTTCCTGCGCATGTACTTGGGCGATCCCCAAGAGAACGCCGAGCTGTGGCGAGAGCGGAGCGCAATCAACTACGCGGAGAATATGCGGGCCAAGTTGCTCATCCTCCATGGGGTAAACGACCCCCGCTGTCCCGTGGAACAGGCTCGTATCTTCCGTGACCGGCTGCTGGGACTGGGCCGAGTGGAGGGTGAGGATTTCGAGTACGTTGAACTGGGCGAGGAAGGCCACGGCTCCAAAGATATCGAGCAAAGGAGGCGCATCTTTAAGATAATCGGGGATTTCATGGAGCGCTGGTTATAAGATTAGCCTGTTGCGTTATGAAAAGTGGTAAAGGGAGATGTAGTATATCTAGGAAGTATCCCCGGTGGGGTTCAGAACAAAGACGTGCACGCTGGAACCGGAGTTCGCCTAGCATAGAAACCCTCTTCTGTGTGGCCACACCCTCACGTTCCTTTTCCCGCTCTGCAACCACAGGCTGAACGCCACGGGCGGATGGTGGAACTGATTATGTGCTTGATTTCCTTTCTTCCAAAGGCCTCTCCTAGAGCCAGCGGGCCTTGCGGAAGAAGATGAACATGATACCCGATACCAGACTCATGATTCCCAGGATGATCAGGAAGGCGAAGGGGCTTCCTGCCAAGGGCAAGGGGATGTTCATGCCGTAGATGCCGGAGATAGCCTCCAATGAGCCGAAGGTGATGGCGATGATAGCCAGATATTTCATCACCTCGTTGAGGCTATGGGAGGTGAGGGAGTCGATGGTGTCTCCCAAACCCTCGATCACCTCCCGCAGATCCTGTAGCCGATCCCAGATCTGGGCTGTATGGTCGGAGACATCGCCCCAGTAAACATCCATATCGCCCCTGAGGAACTCCCAATCCTTACGCTCTAGGCTAGCGATGACCGCCATCTGGGGCTTGATGATACGACGGAGGTTGATGAGGTTCCTCCTGATGATGGAGATCTCCCGCATCATCTTGCGGGCGTCCTCCTCGAAGATCCTCTCCTCAACCCTCTCTATGTTTTGGCTCTCCTTATCTAGGATGGGAAAACAGTAGTCCACTAGGCTGTCGATCACCTCGTAGAGGAGATAGTTCGCCCCCCGGCCCATGAACCGCTCCCTGAACTCCTCGTTCTCCTGGCAACTGGTAAAATCCTGCACCAGAGGTTTGAGAGACCCATCGCTGACGGTCACCAGGAAGTTCTGGCCCACAAAGATAGCCACCTGGGAGGAGCCCAGCCGTCGGGTCACCTTATCGAACACGGGGAAGTGCATGACGATGAAGAGGTAGTTCTCGTATTCATCGATCTTGGGCCGCTCTATCTTGCTGAGGCAATCCTCCAGGTCTAAAGGGTGGAAGAAGGGGTAGCGCTCTTTGAGATAGCCCATCTCTTTGGAGGTGGGTTTCTCGATGTTGGTCCAAGTGAGGTTGTCGTGGACTAGGCTCTCTAGGGCCATAATTACCCCCTTCTAGTGGAGGCTGGGCAACAAACCATTATACTTCCTTAGAGCCCCGTTGACAAATCTTTGACAGGGGCAGCCCTCTCTGCTAGAATTTTATATCGTTATGAAAGGCGCTAGATTTCTCACCGGAGCTATACTTTTGGGCCTGTTGGTCCTTCCCTGGGCCTCGATCTCCGGGGAGGAGGCGGCCACCCTCATCATCACCGGGCGGGTGGTTGACTCCCAAGGGGTGCCCCTGGAGGGCGCTTCCATAAAGATAAGGGTGCGGGACTCCCAAGGGGTTTTCATCGATGAAGGCGGGGGGGCGACCAAATCTCAGGCGGACGGCTCTTTCCTTTTTGCTTTACCCACCGAGATTGTGGCCCCACCGATGGAAGGTCAAGGGGAACTCATCCTCGAGGTGAGCAAGGCGAGTTATGCTACCCTCTCCCAGACTCTAGACCTGGAGGGGATGGCTCGCATCGGCGAGCAGTTATATCTGCCCCTGGGGGACCTGATTCTGGAACATCGCATGGGGGCCGCTTTCTTCATCGCTGCTTTCGCCTTTCTTTTGGTCTTCGGGTTCATCTCTTTCAGGGTATTGCATGAGACCATCGCCGCCCTGATGGGGGCGGTGGCCATCCTGGGAGTCTCTTATCTCCTCGGTTCCTCTAACCCCGATTTTTGGATCATCTCCTTTGAGAGGGCTATTCACTACATCGATTTCAACGTCATCTTCCTCATCATGGGTATGATGATCTTCGTGGCCGTCATGGGGCGGACGGGGGTATTCCAGTGGTTGGGCTACCAGGCCTACAGGGTGACGGGTGGCAACGCTTGGTACCTGGTGGCCCTTCTTACCATCATCACCGCCGTGGCCTCTGCCTTTCTTAACAATGTCACCATCATGCTACTCATGGCTCCCGTTACCATTGAGATGGCCTTGGTTTTGGGGATTCACCCTTTCTCTCTCCTCATCCCCGAGATATTGGCCTCTAACATCGGTGGGGCGGCTACCCTGATCGGAGACCCCCCTAATACCCTCATCGGCTCCTATACCGGTTTAGGCTTCCTCGATTTTCTCCTTCACATGGGACCTATTGCCATGCTTTCCATGGTCGCTCTTTTGGTCATGATCCGCTTCATCTACGGCAAGGAATACGCCAGGTCTCGCGAGATGGCCTCTCCCACCCTGTTGGAGAGGCTGAGGGAAGATGCACGGATCACGGACCCTGGGACGCTGCGGAAAGCCCTCATTATGGGCGGGGTGACCCTTGTTCTCTTCTTTCTTCAGGATCTCTTGGGTATGCCACCCAGCGTGGTGGCTCTTCTGGGAGCCACGGGCCTCCTGGTCTGGGTGCGGCCAGATATTGAGGACATGCTCCAGGAGGTGGATTGGACGACCCTGGTCTTCTTCATGGGCCTGTTCATCGTGGTGGGGGGCATCGAAGAGGTGGGGCTTATCCAGATGATCGCCCAATTCATCGGTGCCATCGCCGGGGGGAATCTTGTTTTGGCTACACTCCTTATGCTCTGGGTGGCGGGCGTGGCTTCATCCGTCGTCGATAACATCCCCTTCACCGCGGCGGCACTACCTATCGCTGCCTTCCTTTCGAGGACGATCCCCGGCGCCGAAAACAATGTATTATACTAGGCTCTGGCGGTGGGTGCCTGTTTCGGAGGTAATGGTACCGTCATCGCCTCTGCCCCCAATATCGTGACGGCGGGCATGGCCGATCGAGCGGGGTATCACCTCTCCTTTAGCCACTTCCTCCGAGTCGGGGTGCCGACCACTTTCGTCACCATCTTGGTGGCTATGATTTGGATATTGATCAGGTACTGAGGAGGAGATAGAAGGATGGGCAAGATTCTTTGTGCTACCCGGGGAGGGGAGGCTAGTTGGCGAACCCAGGACAAGGCTATCGAGTTAGCCAAAGAACGAGGGGACGAACTCATCTTCCTCTACGTGGCGGATATGAGTTTCATGGATAAGACGGCTGCGCCTGTGGTGGTCGATGCGGAGAGCGGCGTGAAGAGGATGGGGGGGTTTCTCCTGGCTATGGCTCAGGAGCACGCGCGAGAGAAGGGCCTGGAGGCTCAGGTCATCATTCGGGAGGGGAAAACCCGGGAAGAGATCAAGGCGGCGGCGAAGGAGTTGGAGGTGGACTGCGTGGTCTTGGGTCTTCCCACTGAGGAAGGGGTCTTCCGAGAAGAGGCGATGCGGGCCTTCGGCCGGGAGATAGAGGAGGAGACGGGAGCGGAGGTTTTCCTGGTCTGAAAGGGTCACCTTACGAGCTTTCTTTGCCTTTTAACGAGGGGGATGCTATAATAATATGTAATACCTAGATTCTGCGGAAATGAACGGGCCGCTAGTCGTGGGGAGGTTGCAAGGAAAGAGCCCCTTTAGGTTTTGATGTGGCAGGAGGTGATGCTGTTATGTAATCGCGGAGGAGGATCCTTGAAGGGCAAAAGAAACGAGGTTGTATCTGGTCTAGAGAAGAAAGGAGAAAGAAATGCCACCCGTCATATCTTCTTGGAGAGACGCCATATTGGCAGCGCTAGCCGAGGCCTTGAGAGTCGTTCT
>Ga0114930_10002617_pt1 | contig 16162 bp, 9 predicted proteins | sample AnhtaG_FD_87300 | JGI IMG/M metagenome (GOLD analysis project Ga0114930, IMG submission 87300) | Deep subsurface microbial communities from Anholt, Denmark to uncover new lineages of life (NeLLi) - Anholt_01485 metaG | ecosystem: Environmental > Aquatic > Marine > Oceanic > Sediment | place... | reverse complement strand
GCGCTGCTTCACCAGCAGCGAGAAAGCCTCGTTTCTGACCGCCGAGGTGCTTGCCGAAGCCGACCGGCTCTTCGACCGGGCCGAGGAGGCGGTCCGCGACCAGCCCGAGGTGCTCGAGCGCGTGCAGACGGCCCGGCTGTGTTTCGAGTACGCCTGGCTCGAGCAACACCGCTCCAGCGCCTTCGACATGGACCACGCCAACTTCACGAGCCGGCCCGACCCGGCCTTCGTCGAACGGCTCCGGCGCTTCATCGAGGTCGCGCGCCGCTCGAACGTGACATGGATCGATGAATGGCGCATGACGCTGGACAAGTACGAAGAAGGCTACAGCGATCTGCTCGAAGGCAAGGAGCAAACCTACACGCCGGTCGAGCCCGTCGCCGTCGAGGACCCCGAACCCGGCCTCCGCTGCGAGTACTACGAGTCGGACGCCGAGTGGGAGCGCCTGCCCGATTTCGACGCCCTCACGCCGGTGAAAACGGGCGTGGCCGAGCGCATCGCCATCGAGTCGCGCGACCGCGACGACCGGTTCGGGTTCCGCTTCACCGGCTGCGTGCGCGTCGAGCGCGACGGCGTGTACGCCTTCCAGATCGCCTCGAACGACGGTAGCCAACTCCGTATCGGCGACGTGCTGCTCGTCGACAACGACGGCCAGCACGGCGTCCAGGAGGTCGCCGGCATGGTCGCCCTCAAGGCCGGCTACCACCCCATCGAAGTCGTTTACTTCGAGAGCGGCGGCGCCGAGCGTCTCCTCGTGACATGGGAAGGCCCCGGCTTCGACAAGACCGTCATCCCCCGCGCGGCGCTGTTCCACGCTGGCGAATAGGTGGCCGCGACGGGCGGCTCGGAAGGCCTGTCTTGACAAGGATTCACAGGATGGACAGGATGCCGAGAACGGGGACAGCCCCCAAGGCCGCGCGGCTGACGCATCACGTTGGACCTATGAGGAGAACCAGGGACATGGCCAAGAAGCAGAAGGGGAGGAAGGCCAAGGCCAAGCGGAAACCCCGTTCGCCTTCCGGCAAGCGGTGCGGGTTGTGCGGCAAGACCGGCAAGTTGACCAAGACGGAGTGCTGCGGCCAGTGGATTTGCGATGATGAGGACGAGTACGTCCTCTTCTCGTATGCCCGCAACAGTTGCTACCGGAACCATCGTCGATACACGCTCTGCGGATACCATCACGCCGAGGGCCATCCTGGACGCTGGCAGGACTGCCCGCAGTGCAAAGACGATATCGAGACGGAGATGTACGTCTGGTACGCCACCAACGAGTTCAACTTCGAGAAACTCGAGGACCCTCCGGAGTACGAACCCACCAGGTGCTCGAAATGTGGGCGCGTCATCGTGTTGAGTGAGGGCGGGTACTCATGCAGGGGTGACGAGTACTTGTGCCAGGACTGCACCGCGCTTGAGTTCCCCGACCTCCCTGGCGGGACGTGAACAAGACGGCTGCTCGCGAAGGATGCCCTACCCGCGGACGCAGGCGGACCCGGCTCTTAGCTGATCGCTCATCCGCGAACGGTTCAACCAACGCGAGTGCTGGAGATACCGATAGCGTCACACGGCCAGATCGGCCCCTCGGGCCTCGACGGCGGCCCGGACTTCGGCAGAATCCGTTTCCCGTGGACCGCAACCGTGCGCCACGCTCAATGCCGCCGCGATGCCCGCGGCCTGGCCCATCATCGAGCACGACGTCATGACGCGCGCCGACGACATGGCCAACTGGTCCGCCGACAGGCAGCGCCCGGCGGCGAGCAGGTTGTGGGCGCCGCGTGGCAGGAGGCAGCGGAAGGGGATCTGATAGGGCGGGACGGTGCGCTGCTCGGGGGGCAGGATGTAGGTGCGTTTGTCGTCGTCGGGCTTGTGGCCGTCGAGGGCGTAGACGCCGCGCGCGACGGCGTCGTCGAACGTGCGGCCCGCGCGTAGGTCGTCCACGGTGAGCACGTAGTCGCCGACGATGCGCCGGCCCTCGCGGATGCCGATGCGGGCCGGGGCGTGGTCGAGCAGCCAGGGCTTGTGCTCGACGCGCTGATAGTAGTCGAGCACCTCCATCATGCGGCGGCGGGCGCGGATCTCGGCAGCGGTCAGCGACTCGGTGTCGCCGGCGTCGAACATGGGGATCTTGATCTTGAGCGCGTTGCCGCGCGGGCCGTTCGGCCACACGCTCGTCATGGGCAGGTCGTCGCGTTTCCGCAACGCCTCGAACCAGCCTTCGGGGACCTGAGGGCGGGCATCGGCCTCGGCCACGTGCCGCACGAAGAACATCAGCGACATGGGCAGCGTCAGGCCGTCCTCGGGCCGGCCCTTCACGGTCTCGAAGCCCGCCATGCGCACGACCTGGGCCTCGCCCGTGCAGTCCACGAACTGAGTTGCGCGCAGCGCCTCGGGGCCGGATGCGCCGCACAGGATGCACTCCGTGATGAGGCCGCCGCGCACGGACACGTCCACGAACTGCGTGTGGAGAAGCAGCTTGACGCCTCGGCGGAGCAGCAATTCCTGGAGCACCACGGCGAGGATCTCGTGGTCGAACTTGCGGTTGTCCGCCTCGGGATAGGGACGATAAGCCTCGACGGCCTGGAAGGCCTCGAGCCCTTCGATGACGGCGTCGAAGGCTTCGCCCTGGCCGGCCGTCTCCCCGCAGAACGAGGCCACGCCGCCCACCGTGGCGTTGCCGCCCACCACGGCGAAGCGCTCGACCAGGAGGACGCGCGCCCCGGACCGGGCCGCGGCCAACGCCGCCGACACGCCGGCGATCCCGCCGCCGACTACGGCCACGTCGCACTCGTAGCGCACGGGCACGTCACGGCGCCACACCACTTCCTGGGCAGACGTCATTGGGGGTTGTCCCTGGGTTGTCTCGGCCGATCCGTCCTGGGCCGCGAGCGCCGCCGCGGCCAGGCCGCTGTTCCTGATGAACTCCCTTCGCGTCTTGGCCATCGGCATTCCTCTACCACGGCAGCGTGGTCGCCAGCACAACGGAGCCGGGCGGGCACCTCAGCTCGATCCCCTGACCCAAGTTCGCCTTTTCCACCGCAACGGGCGCGGGGAACCCTTTGTCGTCGACGGCGGCTTCGTCCGGGCTATACAAATAGCGCTTCAGAGACGCCACGTTGCCGGCCGGCGTTCTGACGATGGTCCTCGCCTCCGTATCGCCGCGGTTGACCAGGCAGAAGGTCCACGCCAAGTCGTCCCCCAGCGGCGCCGAGGCCGCCAGGACGCGCCAATCCGGGCTGGGCTGCTCGGGCCGGTAGACGCTGGCGCCGGGCGGGAAGTAGCGCGACAGCAGCGACCACGGGTAGAACCACTTGCGGACGCGCAAGCCCCCCTTTTTGTCGCTCCACAGGCCCCAGAAGAAGCCCTCGTGGCCGTTGTCGTCGAGCTGCCACGCGCAGACCGCCGCGCTGCCGGCCCGTGCGGCCTGGACGGCGTAGTCGGCCATGAACAGGCCGTAATAGAACGAGTCGATCTTCTCGTTGCCGGCCGGGTGTTTGGCGAAATCGTTCAGCCCGGCCTCGCCGACGATGAAGGGCTTCCCCTTCGCCTCCGGGTCGTGCTCGAGCGCGTAGCGCCACTGGCCCGCGAAGAAGTCCTCGAGGCCGCCGGGACGCACCACGCCGTCGCTCGCGTAGGCGTGGACGTCATAGGCGCCGAGCACGTCGCGAAGCTGGTCCACGGCCTGATATTGCCATGTGGGGGCGTTGCTGTGGTCGGGTCCGGCGAAGGCCACCTGCTTGTCGAGCCCGCGCCGCTCGAGGACCTCCGCAACCATGCGCACGCCCTGTTTCCAGCGCTCCCAGTCGCCCACTTCGTAGTTGGGCTCGTTGACCAGGATGAAGAACTTGATACACGAGTAGCCGCGGCGGTTGAGCAGGTAGTCCATGTACTCCCCGACGGCCTCGGCGTACTTCGGGTCCACCATGTTCTCGATCCCGGGGACCTTGGTCCAGGACTCACACCCCCAGTCCGTCAGCAGCACCGTGATGCCTTCTTCTTGGCACAGGTCGAGCTGGCGGCACAGGCACTGCATGTCGCGGTTGTCCCAATCGAAGCCGGCCTGGCCCCGGTAGCACCATCGCGTCAGCATCATCGTGCGGGCGACCGGTAGCCGCATCCACCGCACCCGCTCGGCGATCACGGCGAAGTCCTCGTCGGTCACGCCCGAGGCGTCGTATCCCGCCGAGTCCCACTCCGCGCCGAAACCCATGAAACGCTCGCAGGCCACGTCGGCCTGGCTCAGATCCATGACGACCGCCTTCCCTTCGGCCGCTTGACCTGAGGCGGCCACGAAAAAGAGCAAGACCAGAGAAGAGAGATCCGCCGCCACGACACTACCCCTCCTTGTTTCGAGTGCCCACCTCAGTGGGTCTTTCGCTACGAACCGTCCGCTTCATTCACGGCGTCGAACATGGCCACGATGTTCTCCGGGGGCACGCCCACCAGGATGTTGTGGACTTGCTGGAAGACGAAGCCCCCGCCGGGGGCCAGAATCCGCACCTGGTCCCGGACGTGCTCGCGCACGTCCTCGGGCGTGCCGTTGAACAGCATGTTCTGCGTGTCGCAGCCGCCGCCCCAGAACACCATGCTTTCGCCGAAATCGTCTTTGAGGCCCTGCGCGTCCATGCCGGCGCACGAGATCTGCACGGGGTTGATGGCGTCGAGCCCGGCGTCGATGATGTCGGGCAGCAACTCGCGAACGCCGCCGCAGCAATGGAGCATGACCTTGACGTCCGCCAGCTCCTTGGCCCGGTTCCACATGAGTTTGTGCCGGGGCTTGAAGAACTCGCGGTACATGGCCGGCGAGATCTGCGGGCCGCCCTGCATGCCAAGATCATCGCCAAACAGGACGACGTCGATGTACTGCCCGACCGCGGCCAGGAACTTCTCGAGGTTGGCCAGGTGTATCTCGACGAGCCGGTCCAGAAACGTATGGACCTTGTCCGGTTCCGCTGCCAGCATCATCAGGAAGTTGTCATTGCGCCACAGGAACTGGCCCGTCTCCAACAAGTTGCCGCCGAACAGACCGATAATCGCCTTGTCGGACGCCGCCCGCAGGCGCCGCGCGCCTTCGGCCAGCACCCGGTCGCCGTCGGTCCCCGCCACGAGCGGCCCCGGCGGCGAGGCCACGGCGCACCACATGTTCTCCTCGAGCGCCCAGGGAATGGCGTCGAGGTCCTCGTGGTCGGCGAAGGGGTAGTAGGTCTGCTCGAAGTAGAGCGCGCCGTCCGGCATGTGGGCGATCACACGCCCGCTTCTCGAACGGATGACCCAGCGCCCGTCCTCGCGCTCGGGCAGCGCCCACGCCGGCATCTGACACGGCGTCCCGTCAGGCAGCGTCCAGTCGGCCCAGTCCTTGTCGTCCAGTGCGAAGGCGCGTCCCAACTCGATCGTGTCCACGCGGAAGCGCTCGCGCACGTCCTCATGCACGATGGCCAGTTGCTGTACCGGGTCATAGACCCGGATCGTCTCCTTCGGCAAGCCAAGGTGTTCGCGCAACTGCGCATACGTGATCGCCGCAATCCCCGAGGACCGGTGACCCGAGAAGTCAACGGGCACGCGGTCGGGCCCTTGATGGTTCAACGCGGCCAGCACTCGTTCTCGTGGCGTCATGGTCGTCTCCCGGTCATCGCGCGCCTGTCGAAGCGGATCCCGCCACGGCAGTGTACGTGCCCCCAAAGCCCAATCTCAACGCAGCCGCTGCCGGAGCTTGTGGAAAACCGGTCCGTGCATAAGTAGAATCTCACCCGGAATTGACATCGGTTTCGTCAGTCGACACTGCCGCGGCAGGCAAGGAGAGTCCGAGATGCTTGGCTACTTCCTGGGGAGCATCGTCCTCCTCGTGGGCGCCCCGATCTTCCTGGTCTCCTATCTGATCCAGATCGTCTCCGACGCGCTCTTCGGGTGGTTGTAGACGGCGCCCAGCCCCATCGGGCTACTTTGCGGCGATCCGGACCGTGACCATCCCGTAAGGGGCCACGTCAACGGCTCCGTCGATCTCCGGCCCGCGCGCTTCGGTCAGGTCGCTCAGCCACATCGTGGGCCGTCTCTTCGCCCCCCAGGTGAGCGTGGCCTTCTCCGGACGCCCCGACGCGCCGAACAGCCGCACGATCCACGCCTTGCCGTCCTCGCTGGGCTTGAGGGCCGACACCACAACGCCGGGCGGCTCGACGCGCAGGACTGGGGCCGGTGTCGGCGCGTCGTCCGCGACGGGCGCCGCGATGAGCGCCTGGCTGCGTTCCACGCCGAAGCGGGTCGCGGCGGCCGAGTCGTATCGGCCGTGCGGGCGGATGGCGTAGCGGAACACCGTCGGCCCGTCCTGGCTGGCCTTGTAGTTGGTTTCCCAGTAGTTGTTCATGACGTATGAGTACAGGGTCGTCGACGGCCCGATGGTCTCCAGCCACCCCACCGAAACGGGGTCGCAGGTGATCCGTCCGATCTCGATCAGCGGCGCGTCAAGCGTGGCCCACGTTACCCCGACGTCCTGGTTCGACACGTCCACCCAACGCTGCACGGTGAAGTAGTTCTTGCACGCCCCGGGCAACTGGTCCGCCTCGGGTCGCACCACGCCCCACGGCACGTCCATGCGCATGACGCCGCCGGGCACGTGGAACGCAAACGCGAGGTGCACGGCCTCTTTCTCGTACACGTTCTCCTTGTCGATCACGTCGATGATGTCGGCGTGGTCCTGTTCGGCAACCAAGCGCACCTCGCGCGACAGACCCCGGCACCCGGGCGCGTCCGATTCGATGAGCAAAGACGCCACCAGCGGCCCCGCCTCTTTCACGCGGATGGTGACCGCCCCGTTGCGCTGGGGCTCTTTCGGGTCCCGGCCCGCCACGTAAAAGTAGTCGTTCAGTCCGAGCCCGCCGGTGCGGTCCACGAAATCGGCCTCGTATCCCGCGCGTTTCACGCTGGAGACCGCCCCCGTCGTTTCGTCGATGGCGACCGTCAGCAGGCCGTTCGTCAAGGTGGCGCCGTCGACCATCGCCTTACACGCGAGATCGGGCGCCGCCTCGGCGGCGCCGACTTCGAAGCGGGCCGCGCCGAAGGCCGGCACATCGCGCGCCAGGAAGGCCAACGCGCCGCTCGTCAGACGTTGCGACGGGACCGCTGTCCCATCGGCCCCGAGTACCGCCTCGCCCGCAAGCCGGCGCTCCTTCGGTAATACGACCAGGTCCGTGCGCGGCCACGACGACGTGTTGAACACGTCCAGCGCCGTCGCCGGGCCTTCATGGGCGTCACCACCTCCGAGCGCCCGTTCCAGCAGCTCGAAGGACCGCCGCTCACCCTCGAGGGCAAAGGCCTGCTTGATGGCCCATTGCCCCTTGACGAACTCGACCTCGGGCTCGCTGATGCTGTTGTGGGCCCCCCACGTATGCTCGTCGTACAAGACGACCTCGCGCCACGCCGCCCAGTAGTCCTCGACCACATAGGCGTCCCGGTCGAGCATGGCGCACAGCGTCGCCGCCTGGACCAGCCGCTCGGCGGACGCCCGGTTGACCGCCGTCTCCCGCGCAGACGATGCGGCCCCGTCCTCCCAGTACGGCGTGAAGTCGCCGGACACGGACGGGAGGGCGTCGCCGTAGCGCGCCTCGAAGGCGTGGAACATCTCGCTGGTGGTCGCAATGATGAGCTTGGGATAGGCGCAACGGCTGTTCCAGTCCTTGACCACGTCAATCACGTCCGGGTCCGGCGGGCCGTTGTCGCCGCCGATGTTGTAGCGCATATGGACGATGTCGTACGGGTACTGCTGCTCCGCCAGCCGCTCGAGGTAGCCGAGCACCTGGGTGCCGTCCCGCAGCGGGCGGCCGTGGAACGCCGAGTAGCCCGTGCCGGCCATGAAGAACAGCACCTTCTCGCGGCCGCTCGGCGACACCCAGTAGAATGGCCGGTCGCTCCAGGCCGAGCGCGTGTACCCGATGCGGTGGCCGCTGTTCGGGCCGATGGAGAGGTATTTCACGCCGCTCTGCGCCATCACCGGCGCCAGGCCCCACGTGTAGCCCGGTACGTCGCTGATCATGGCCGCATCGATGGGCACGTCATACTCCTCGCGCAGACGCCGCGCGAATGCCAACAGCGCCACCAACTCTTCGGGGCGGCACAAGGCCGTCAATTCGTTCCCATACAGCGCGTCCAGGCCGATCCACCCCTTGCGGACGGCGTCGATGAACTCGTCGCGCTTCTCGGGCGAGGCCTGCTCGAGGAAGCTCTCGACCGCCCACAGCACCTCGCTGTTCCATTTGAACTGCGACCCCGGCGGATTCCCGGCCGTGTCCCGCGCCAGCGCGATCGACTGCTCGAGGAACCCGCACTGCAACTGCTCGACCTCGGTCTGCAAATGCGTGTAGCCGATGTCCACGTGCGAGTGCGGCAGCAGGTACACCTCCCACTTGCGAACCGGCCCGAGGACCGTCTCGCGGGCCGAGCGCCGGTCGCCATCGCCAACGACCTCAACCGTCACGGCCCTTTCAGTGTCGACCGCGGGGACCAGCACGTTGACCTCCTGGTCGCCCGGCTTTAACGCAACCGCAACAGACTCGATGCCCGTAACGTTAATCGCCGTCTCGAACGGCTCTCCAATGTGGCGAATCCTCAGCCGCAACTCCTGGAACAGGGCGCCGTCCTTCTCGAGCAGTACCGGGAGCGCCTCGACGGCGCGCAGCACCGTCAGTCGGTCCTCGAGCACCCCCAGCTCGAGCCCGGCAGGACCCGCGAAACCCACCCAGTCATAGAGCATCCAACTGCCCGAAACCGTGGTGATCCCGACCTCATTCGTGCCTTCCTTGAGGGCGCTCGACGGGACGGTGATCGCGAACCGATGCTCTTTGCCGGACGCGGGGTCCCCTGACACGGAGTCGTCGGACGCGCCCGGCGTGGTCTGGTGCACGAAGCGCCGGCCATTCACCACCACTTCCAGCTTGGGCGGCGCGTCGTAGTGGGTGTCCACCAGGTCGAACCGAAGCCGGCACTCGCCCTCGGGCACGGGCCCTGCCAGCGCAAACACTATGGCGAACGCGTGTTGCCGCGACCCGGCCCACGAGTCATCCGGTCCCGGGTGCGCGTACGGCCACGCCTCCTTCGCGTTCGACGACCCCACCACGAACAACGGGGCCTCGCCGTACCCTTCGTACCCGTCCGGCCCCAACGCAAGCTCCGCCGTGTCGTCATCCGACACGCCGATCTCCCACAGCAGCTCGAGATCCGCGGCCGCGGCCGAGCTCGGCACCCCGGCCAGGAAGCCAACACACGCTATCAACGCCACCGTCGTTTCCTTGTGTCTCATGGCAAACACCTCCGTCCGCTATGCCCCGTCTTCGGTCAAGGTCCAATATGACAGGACTACTATGCCACAGGCCGCCCCAGCTTTTCACCGGCCCTCGCCGGCACACCCGTGATCGCGCGCGGCCAATCGTCCCGTGAACGGTTGCGACAAAGGCCCTTTGAGCCTTTGGCAATTGCCCTTGTGTCTTCGTGTCTTCGTGGCGAGAAATGCGGGACAGGGGTTCAGTATCTGCGGGCTATTGCAGCGCTTTTTGGGGGGCGACATGGATCGCGAGGCCTTCATTAAACGCTTGACTGAAACAAACGCTTGATCTATGATGCCCGTGAATTGTTCTTGATGCTTGGCACGCCAGGTGAGGAGTACAACGATATGGAGCAGGCGCCGGTTGGCACGAAGTTGGCCCTGATCGAGGCCGCGGGGGAGCTGTTTGCGGCGCATGGCTTCGAAGGTACGAGCGTGCGGGTGATCGCGGAGAAGGCGGGGGCGAACGTGGCGTCCATCAACTACCACTTCGGGAGCAAGGAGAACCTGTACACCGAGGTCATGCGCTACGTGGTGTACCGTGGTCGCAGCATGACGCCAAGTGTGGTCGTCGAGGCGGACGCGCGCCTGGACACGCCCGAGGGGGCGGCCGAGGTCATTCGCGAGATCGTGAAGGCGGACTTCGCGGCGTTCTACACGCCGGATCAACCCCCATGGTACGGGCGGCTGATCACGCGCAGTCTGCTGGACCCAACGCCGCCGCTGCGGGCGGTGGTGAAGCAGATCTTCGAGCCCGACCACGAAGCCCTGAAGGTCATCTTCATGCGCGCGCGGCCGGGCATGACGACCGAGGAGGCGCGTTTCTGGGCCTTCGCTCTGACGGGCCAGGTTATTTTCTACGAATTCTGCCGGGCGCCCGTCCTGCTCCACTTGAAGTGCGAGCAGTACGACCCGGATTTTCTGGAGGCGGCGGCGGATCATATCGCGCATTCCGTGATTGCCGCGCTGGGTCTGCCGCAGCCGGCTTCGCACGAAGACGCCAACACATACGAAGGCGCTGTGGTGGGCGCGGGAGTGCAGAAATGAGCACGAGATTTACAAAACCCATTGTGGGTGTCACGCTGTTGTTGCTTGTCGTAGTTGCGGTGGGCGGGGACTGCGCCAGAGAGCGCCTGAACGACCCACCACCTGGCGCGGCAGCAGCCCGCGACGGAAACGAGCGCGTCGAACGCACGGTGCCGGTGGTGTTGACGCCGGCGGCGCGGCGGCGCTTCGAGGCGCGCGTGGTGGTTCAAGGGACTATCGAGGCGAAGCACGTCGCCACGGTCTCGACGCGGCTCCCCGGCACCGTCGAGAAGATCCTCGTGGACGAGGGCGACGCGGTGACGGCCGGCGAGACCAAGCTCTTCGAGAGCGACTCGGTGAAGGTGCGCGAGGCGCTCGAGATCAGCCGGCAGGGGCTGGCGGTGGCCCGCTGTGGGCTGCGCGAGAAGCAGGCCAACCTCGAGCGCGTGCAGGCCGATTTCGAGAAAGCGGAGCTGGACCTGCACCGGTTCGAGCGGCTGCACAAGGACGAGGCCGTTTCCATCGACGCGTTGGAACAACAGCAGTCTCGCTATAAGCAGACGAGCGCGGTGGTGAAGCATGCGCGCACGTTGGTCGACTTGGGCGAAGAGCAAGTGCGGCAGGCCGAGGCCGCGCTGGTCATTGCCGAGAAGAACCTGGACGACGCAGTGGTCTACGCCCCCATTACGGGCGTGGTCAACATGCGCTTCTGCGAGCCCGGGGAGATGCGCGGCGTGGGCGACCCCGTGGTTCGCATCGAGGACCTCTCGATCGTCGAGGCTTCGGCCTTCTTGCCGGACCATTACTACCCGCAAGTCCGCGTGGGCGAGACCCGCGCGCGCATCACCGCCTACGGTATCGACGCGGGCGCGCACGTCGTAACGTACAAGTCGCCGACGATTCAGCCCAAGCTGCGCACCTTCGAGGTGAAATGTACTTTCAACGATCCGCCCGCGGGGGTCGTCCCCGGCGCCATGGCGGAGATTGCGGTGTTGCTCGAGCAGCGCGAGGGATTGGGCGTGCCCAAGGAGGCGGTGCTCTACCGGGCAGGCCGCCCCGTGGTCTTCGTGGTCGAGAACGACCGGGCCGGCATGGTGGCCGTAGAGACGGGATTGGAAAGCGACGGATGGGTCGAGCTGACGGGCGCCGGCGTGCCCGAGGGCGCCCGGGTCGTCACGATGGGCCAATACCTCCTTGACGATGGCGACCCCGTATCCGTGCAGGAGGAGGGGGCCTGATGTTTCTGTCCAACGCGGCCGTCCGCCGCCCGGTGGCGATGTCGTGTCTCATCATCGGGTTGGGCCTGCTCGGGCTCAACGCCTTCCGGACCATGGGCCTGGAACTCCTGCCGAAAGTCGACGTGCCGTATATCACCGTCGTGACGATTTACCCGGGGGCCAGCCCCGAGGAGATCGAGACCGATATCGCCAAGCGCATTGAAGACCAGATGGTGTCCATCGACGGGCTCAAGCACATCAGTTCGGCGTGCATGGAGAACGTGTGCCAGAACCTGCTCGAGTTCAACCTGGACGTGGACGTCGACATCGCGGCGACGGACGTGCGGGAGAAGCTCGACCTGATCCGAGGGGATTTTCCCGAGGGCGTCGAGGACCCCAAGGTCGTTAAGTTCGACATCAACGCCAAGCCCATCATCCAACTGGCCCTGACCGGCGACGTGTCGGTCGAGGAACTCTACGACTACGTCGACAACACGCTCCGGGACCGCATTACGGTGCTGGCGGGCGTGGCCGACGCCCAGTTGATCGGCGGGGCCGAGCGCGAGGTCCACGTGTCGCTGGACCGGGACAAGCTGGCCGCGCGCGGGCTGTCCAGCATGGACGTGGTGAAAGCCATCGGGGAAGGCGTTCGGACGATTCCGTCGGGCCGCGTGCGCGAGGGGGGCACGGAGTACTCGGTGAAGTTCGATGCGGACTTCGACACCGTGGGCGACATCGGGGGGTTGGAGGTGGCCAACGAGGGCGGCCAGCGGTGTTACATCCGGGACATCGCGCAGGTGGTGATGACGACCGAAGAACTGCGGCAGACGGCGTACGTGGACGGGCGGCCCTGCGTCGCCATCAAAGTGATCAAGAAGGCCGACGCCAACGCCGTGGACGCGGTGAACCGGGTGAGGGCCGCGATGGCGCAACTCAACGAAGAGTTGCCCGGCGGCATGGAACTGATCTGGGTGACCGATGACGGCCGGTTCACGGAAGCTACGGTGACCAGCGCGTGGGTCAACGTGGCGCAGGGGATCCTGCTGACGGCGCTCATTCTGTTCCTGTTTCTGTACAACTTCCGCTCGACCCTGGTGATTGCGGTGACCATGCCGTTGACCATCATCATCGGGCTTTTCTTCATTCAGTTCCTCGGGTACACGCTGAACACGTCGACCCTGATCGCGATCGGCATGTCGGTGGGCATCCTGGTTACCAACTCGATCGTGGTGTTGGAGGCCATTGTCAAACGCCTCGAGCAGACCGGCAACGCGGCCGAGGCGGCCCGCCTGGGCACCGGCGAGGCCGCGGTGGCCGTGCTGGCGAGCGCGGGCACCAACATCGTCGTGCTGTTTCCCATCGCCATGATGGGCGGCATGGTGGGGTTGTGGATTAAGCCCTTCGCCCTGACCATGGCGACCATGACGGCGGTCTCGCTGTTTATTTCCTTCACATTGACCCCGCTGCTCTGCTCGATCCTGTTGAAGCCGAAGCGGCCGGATTCGCGCTCCCCCCTGGCGCTGATGGAACGGGGCTGGAACTGGATGTTCGTGCGCGTCGTGCGGGGCTATGGGGCTCTTCTGCGCTTCAACGAACGGCACCGCCCAGTGGCCGTGCTCGTCCTGGTCGGGGTCGGGTTGTTGTTTGTCCAGTCCGCGTCGCTCGTCTCGAAGCTCGGTTTCAGCATGGGCTCGGAGCCGGACCGCGGCGAGGTGTTCGTCAAGCTCGAGTTTCCCACCCGCTACGACCTAAACCAGACCCTGGCCCGCATCAAGGTGGTCGAGGAGCGACTCCGGGATATACCGGATCTGCAGCACATGCTGACCTCGATTGGGAAAGTCGAGGGCGTGATGGGCAAGTCCTCCGAGGGCGTGTACCTCGCCCAGGTCCTCCTGAGATTCCCCGAACGGGACCAACGGGCGATCACAATTTACGAATTGACGGACGAGGTGCGCGTGCGTATGGCGGGTTTCCCGGATTGCACGGTAACGGTCGGCATGCCCAGCTTCATCGGAGGGCAGGGCTCGGACGTCGAGCTCGAGATCGCCGGCGAAGCCCTCGACGTCCTCGATGCGCTGGCCCTGAAGGCGCAGTCGTTCTGCGGCGACCTGGGCGGTTTCCTGGACACGGACACGACCGTCCGTCCAGGCAAGCCGGAACTGCGGGTGTATCCGCGGCGTGCCGTGCTGGCCGACCTCGGGCTGCCGGCCACCGGACTGGGCCTCGCGTTGCGGGCCAACCTCGAGGGCATCACCGCGGGCACGTACAAGCAAGGCGCGCGCAACTACGACATCGTGGTCAAACTCGCCGAGGAACCAGGCAAGGACCAGGTGGGCGGGTTTCTATTTCCCGGCGCGCCGGGGCATCCGCTCTTGCTCACGGGCCTCGGGAGCGTCGAGGAGACACGAGCCCCGGTCCAGATCACACGCAAGGACAAGCGCCGCATCTCCAAAGTCTTCTCGAATCTCGAGCCCGACAAGGCCTTGGGCACGGCCGTCGACGAACTCACCGAGGCCATGAATCAACCGGGCGTCCTCCCTCCAGGCTACGGCTTCCAGTACGGGGCCATGTATGAGATCATGTCCGAGGGCCAGGAGGGGCTCGCCGAGGCCGGCGTCATAGCCATCATCCTCGTGGTGCTCACCCTGGCCGCCATCCTCGAGTCCTTCAAGCAGCCCGTGGTCATCCTGGTCACCTTGCCGCTCGCCCTCATCGGCGTGTTCTGGGGCCTCGCCTTGGCCGGCCATGCCTTGTCGGTCTTCGTCTTGATGGGCATCGTCATGCTCATCGGCATCGTCGTCAACAACGCCATCCTCATCATGGACCAGTTCAACGTACACGTCCGCGAGGGCGTGCCACGCCACGAGGCCATGGTCAGCGCCGCGTGCGAGCGATTCCGGCCGATCGTCATGATCACCCTGGCGGCCGTGCTCGGAATGATGCCGCTGGCCCTGGGGCGGGGCATCGGCGCCGAACTCCGCAACGACGTCGGCATCGCCTCCGTCGGCGGCATCTTCGTGTCCGGCGTCCTCACCCTCGTCGTCATGCCCATCCTGTACGACCTCTTCACCCGCTCGAAGGCCAAGCCGGGAACAGCGGCCGGTCCCGGCAGCCACGCGCCAGAGGCGGGTTACCCCGACTCCCAGAAGAACGTGTCTGCCGCCGACGAATAGGCATCGCAGGGCCTGTTCGGGCTCTCGTCCTCGCGGCGCGTGGCTGCGCCGCACGCCCCGGACCGCCCGTAGGCACGGCCGCGGCCGCATCTTGGTTCTGGTCTTGGTTCTGGGGGCGTCTTGGTTCTGGGGAGGTTCTGGGGGGAGGTTCTGGGGACACCATACTCAATTCGTGTTCTTCTTGCGTTTCTTGGCCGGGCTTACGCTTCCTGAGGAAGCGTCCTAGCCTGAGTTTACGGGTTAGGCAAGAAAGGAGAAGCCCTCTCGGCCCCTCCTGCTCACAGAATATGTGTATAATTGTCAGGGCTGAAGCCGGGGGCAAGGGGTAGCCCCGTGAACGGGGCTGACAGGAGCAACAGCTCCGTATCACGCTTGCGGACAAACCCACGGCAAGGAGAAGCCCCGTGAACGGTTAGCACTTCCGTAGCACGGCCAGCGGAACGCGCTGTCCTCGGAGGCGGCGTGTCGCCCCATTGCTCTCGCTCCTGGGGCCGTGTAGGATGGGGCCATGCCAGAAGACCTGTTCGAAAAAGCCGTGGCCGAGCGGCTCCGGCAAGAGGCGCCGCTGGCCCGCCGGGTGACGCCGCGTTCGCTCGACGAAATCGTCGGGCAGGACGCCATCCTGGGTCCCGGCAAGATCCTGCGCCGCGCCGTCGAGGCCGACCGCCTCACCTCGCTGATTCTCTACGGGCCCCCGGGCAGCGGCAAGACGGCCCTGGCCCGCGTGATCGCGATGCGCACCAAGGCCGCGTTCGAGCCCCTGAACGCCGTTACGTCCGGCGTCAAGGAGTTGCGCCGGCTGATGGACGCGGCCAAGCAGCGCCAAGTCCACGAGCAGCGGCGGACCATCGTGTTCATTGACGAGCTGCACCGGTTCAATCGCGCGCAGCAGGACGCGCTGCTGCCCGCGGTCGAGAACGGCACGATCATCCTGATCGGGGCGACCACGGAGAACCCGTTCTTCTCGGTGGTGGCCCCGCTGCTGTCGCGCTCGCAGATCTTCGAGTTCCAGCGGCTGACGGAACGCGACGTCGCCGGCCTCATCGACCGCGCGCTGGCCCATCCAAGCCGCGGGTTTGCCGACGTGAAGGTAGTGGTCGACCAGGACGCGAAGGAACACATCGCGAGGTATTCGGAGGGCGACGCGCGACGTGCACTCAACGCCCTCGAAATCGGCCTGCTCACGACCGCGCCCGAGGGGGACACGATCCACATCACGCTCGAAGTGGCCGCCGAGTGCATCCAGCAGAAGATGCTCCACTACGACGGGACCGGGGACGAGCACTACGACGCCGCGTCGGCCTTCATCAAGAGCATGCGGGGCACCGACCCCGACTCCGCGTTGTACTGGATGGCGCGGATGCTCGAGGCCGGTGCCCCGCATGCTCTTGATGAAGGCCGACGCGGCGTCGTAGTGCTCGTCGGCCTTCATCAAGAGCATGCGG
>Ga0114930_10002616_pt1 | contig 16163 bp, 16 predicted proteins | sample AnhtaG_FD_87300 | JGI IMG/M metagenome (GOLD analysis project Ga0114930, IMG submission 87300) | Deep subsurface microbial communities from Anholt, Denmark to uncover new lineages of life (NeLLi) - Anholt_01485 metaG | ecosystem: Environmental > Aquatic > Marine > Oceanic > Sediment | place... | reverse complement strand
TGGTACATGTAAGCGCCAGAATTTTATCGGCGCCGACTGTTCTGCTGGCAACTAAAGAGGCGATACGGCAGGCAATAACACGGGTTTTTCCGCTGCCTGCTCCAGCCAGTACCAGCAAAGGTCCATTTATGGTCTCGACCGCCAGGCGCTGTTCAGGGCTAAGCTCTTTCTCCCATGAGAAAAAAATGCGTGGCGCTTTCCCGCTTCTGCGATTATGCGTAGACCCCATAGCAAAAACGTTTATCCTTGATTATTCATCCCGAGTACTCGGGATTTTTTTGACAGGATTGACAGAATAAACAGGATATTATATCCAATTTATCATGTAAATCCATTCTCACGGAGCTTATACTATCATCCTATTCATAATCATGTTTAACTGGATTGTCCGTTAAATAAAAGAATTTTGCTGAATTAAATATAAAGTATTTGATGTGGATTATTCATAAATTTATAAAAGTAAGTAGTATTTCAAGTAAAAACAATTCATTATCCCGCTTAGCAGGATTGTTTCTTTGCGTTCTTTGCGAGAGAATTTTTTAGTTTATTCAGGTTTGGATTTTCAGTAAATTTTTTTTCGGAGTTGATCAAGTTTCTTTTTCGCCTCTAAATGCTCTGCATACGTTCGTGAAAAGTGGTGCCTGCCTTCTCCCGTTGCCACAAAATACAAATATGACTCAGAAGACGGAAAGGCAGCGGCAAGGAGTGATTTTAAACCCGGATTATTAATCGGTCCCGGTGGAAGACCTTTGTGTTTATAGGTATTATATGGTGAATCAATTTCCAGATCTTCATCCAGCAGCCGTCGCGGTCCATCCGGTATGATGTATTGTATGGTAGAACATGCGTCAAGATACATATCCTTATTCAGCCTGTTGTGAAAAACGGCGGAAATAAGCGGTCGGTCCTCGTCCACTACAGCCTCACCCTCGATGAGAGACGCAAGCATAACCAACTCATGCAATGTCATATTGTGAGATTGAGCCGCTGCTAAAATTGAATCGGCAATATTTTTTTTGAATTCACCTACAAGCGTCTCCACCACTTCAAATTCGGATACACCCCAGATAAAATGATATGTCTCCGGAAATAAATAGCCTTCAAGGTTTGGCGCATCAATACCTAACGATTTCGCTATATTGCTGTCATTGACAATTTCCATAAACCGGGTTGAATCTATATCGAGTTCGTGCGAAAATAATGAGGCAATATCCTTCGCTAAAATACCTTCGATTATCGTTACGTGCTCCTGATCAACACCACCAGATGTCAACTGCATAATGAGAGCATGATTAGATATAAACGGCGCTACAGTATACTTGCCCGCTTGCACACTATGCTCAAGACCCATTAGTCTTGCAGTCCAGTGAAAATATTCCTTGTTCTTAATAATACGCTCGCTGAAAAGTCTGTCGGCTATTTGCGAAAGCGTTTCACCTTTATTGATAAGTATCGTTTTTGGTTGACCTTGACCCGCTTGCGGAACATTCGCTGAAAAAAGAATATTGAAATTGTACAACAAAAATATAAACGTAGACCAGAAAAAAATAACGAAAATACTCCCGTATATCATTTGTTTTTGACGGAAAAAATAAACCTGCAGGGCTTGAAAAACAATCAAAAGAAAAAGTATTATTGTCAAAAATGCTTGTAACGACATATATTGCCTTTAATATTTTGATAAAATTTTTTTATTTTTATCTCGCCCCGAGTACTCGGGGCAAAATCGCAAAGAAAAAATAAAGCTTTTAGCTGTTAACTTTAAAGCTGAGAACCGATAACCGACAACTCTTTGCGGCTTTGCGAGAGATAATAAGATTTACTCACTTGTATATAAATTTACAATTTATGAGAAATCGACTAATTTTTGAAATACCGCAAGCCGTTTGGCAGTATCTTCTTTCTCCATAGCAGCCAACCGGAGCGTGCCGAATCCCTCACAGCAGAATGACGCAATACACGTCCCATAAGCCATAGCTAACCGCAATGTGCCATTAGAGAGATTTTTTTGCTGTGCTAAATAACCCATAAATCCGCCTGCAAATGAATCCCCGGCTCCTGTTGGGTCTGTAACCGATTTAAGCAAAAAAGCCGGAAGAACAAAAAAAGAGTCATTATGGTACAATATTGAGCCGTGCTCGCCCTTTTTGATAACCACAATCATGGGACCATGCCGCGCTATGGCTTTTGCTGCTTTTGCAAGATTATGTTCACCGCTGAACTGCTGCGCTTCGGTATCGTTGAGGATTACGCCATCCACTCTTTTTAAAACGGCAAGTAATTCAGACCGGCTTCCCTCTATCCAGAAATTCATCGTATCAAGAGCCGCAAATGCCGGTTTATGCACCTGCTCCAATACCTCTAATTGAAGTTCAGGGTTTATATTCGCAAGAAATAAGTATTCTGAATCTTTGTATGAATCCGGAATCTCTGGACGAAAATGTTCAAATACATTGAGTTCTGTCCTGAGCGTATCACGTTCGTTCATGTCGGCATGGTATCTCCCGCTCCAGCGAAATGTCTTGCCGCGCTCAGTAACAATACCGCTTATATCCACATTACGCTCAATCAGGAATTTTAATTCATCCTTCTGGAAATCTTCGCCCACAACACCCACAATTCTGGTTGGCGCAAAAAAACTTGAGGCAGCGCTGAAGTGAATAGCCGATCCCCCTAATGCATTCTTAACACTACCGGAATCTGTTTGAATCGAATCATATGCAATTGAACCGACAACAAGCAGCGACATCATTATTCCTTGTGAATTTCATCAATTGTATCTGTTATCGTAGTAACGGGAGCGTCGCCCCACAGTTCTTCAAGTTGATAATATGAACGTGAATTTTTATGAAAGATATGTGCCACAACATCCACAAAATCTAACAATACCCAGGTGCAGGTATCGTAGCCCTCTTTATGCCAGGGTTTTATCTTTTGTTCCACAAGACCATCAAGCACAGCGTCAGTAATCGCCTTAACCTGAATATCCGTCTCGCCCGAGCAGATTACAAAAAAGTCCGTCATATTGGTAAGTTTCCTGAGGTCAAGGATGACAACATCTTCAGCCTTTTTTGTCAAAGAAAGTCGAGTAATACTATGGGCGAGTTCCTCTGACGACATATGTTTTGTTAATATACCTTTATCTATAATTGCAAACAAATGAATTATTGATGAAATTTTAAATTTTTGGTTCTTCTGGCATTTTGTTTGAAATAAGCTAAATAATCAATAATGAATACATTCTCTGATTGTCATTTCGAGCCCCGAGTACTCGGGGCTCGAAATGACACATGGTATTACTTGATTCTTTTATACAAACAAAAGTGCGGATGAACCAAATTTTTTAATAAATCTGTATTATTAGAGAACTCGTAAATGAGTAGACAAGAAAATTACAAAATATCCGCAGTAAAATTCATTATTTGAACGGCTTATATTTTTTATAATCATCACCGAGAATGATGGTAACATTAACGTAAGATTCGGTTACGTTGTCAGGTACGATGTTTGTTACACCGGTTAATTCGGATATCTTCTCAGCATGATGACCGCGAAAATCCCGGTTTATTATTATTGTCTCTGAAACTGGAAAATCATTGTTGCCTGTTGTGTCAACATCGATATCATTATCCCGCAAAAATTCCGTCATCTGTGCGGCAATACCCTCTACATTGGTGCCGTTCAATACCTCAACAGTAGGAGCAGAAATTGGAGTTCCCTCTTCAGATTCATTTTTGGAAAAAAATCCGGAAAGTATAGCAAACGATACCCAGAGCATTAAAGCAGCGCCACAGATGACGGCAGCACTTTTGAATATTTTTTTCGTATTTACTGAAAATTTCCGTGGCGGCTTTACATTTCGATGCTTGCGCTGTACCATAAAAATTAACCGAGAGTCAATTCCCGGTTTTGAAAAATTACATAAAATGAGTACTTGTCGCGGTCGAAAACACCGGGTCCGACTCTCCTGAATTATATCGAGTTTTATGTATTATTTTGTAAAAAGCACCTGTAAAACACTAATTTTTATAATCATCAATATACTGAAAATCTAAGGTATTTGTCAATAACTTTTCATAAAAAAATCTGCGCTGTTTCAGTTTAAAAAATTTCGGGATCCGGGATCGTTGTAAAAATCACACAAATCCCGCTTAGCGGGATTTCATCATAGTAATCATTTAATCATCCCGAAGCTTCGGGATCAGCGGTTCAGACATGTTCTTTGGGTTTTTTGGTTACGGAAGTTTTTAAGAAATTCATCCCGAGTACTCGGGATTCGTTGATTTCCGTTAAAATTACCAGATACTATTTCAGTATAATTTTTTTTTCAGTTACTCATTTTCATGATTAACCAAATTTATTAGCTTTAGGGCTGATAACTGACAACCAACAACTATGCCCTACACATATTCATGCGGTCTCTGCGCCCCTGCGGTTATATTTATGGGGGAGATACAATGATGTTATCAATCAGACGGATGTCGCCGGCATATGCAGCAAGCGCAATAATAGTGCGGCTGTTTACCTTTGAAACGGGCTTGAACGACTTATAATCCGCACATAAAATATAGTCGAGCTTTGCTTTGGGAAATCGATCAAAAACCGCTTCCATTTTTTTTGTAATCTTTTTACAGTCCTTTTCACCTGATTCTACCATCTTTTCCGCAGTTCGGAGAGTAGTAATAAGTGCCGGGGCGGACTGCCTTTCTTTGGATGAAAGATATATATTTCTCGAACTCATTGCCAGACCGTCTTTTTCCCGGATGGTCGGGCATAGCCTCACCGATACCGGTATGTTGAGGTCATGTATCATTTTTTTCAGAATGACCGCCTGCTGAATGTCTTTCTGCCCGAGATACATCACCGCAGGCTGCACAATGTTCAACAACTTTGCAACGATTGTGGTCACCCCTTGGAAATGCTTGGGTCGTGAAACGCCTTCACCTATTGTTGTTATCTCATCAACGAAAACACTCGTAAGAAACGGCTCTGGATAAATCTGCCCGGTTTTTGGTGTAAACAATACCTCTACGCCAAGCTGCTTTAAAAGCTTTTTATCCCTGTTTATATCCCGGGGGTACCGGTCAAAATCCTCATGAGGGGCAAATTGCATGGGGTTAACGAATATGCTGACAATGGTTGCGGAACATTCCTTCTTTGACCGCTTTACCAAACTGAGGTGCCCCTCATGAAAGTGTCCCATGGTTGGAACAAAGCCAATTTTTTCTCCCTGTGCTCTCAATGTGGCACAGTGTTGCTGCATCTTGCGAATTCCGGTTATCTGTTCCATCGACAGTACGCTGATTTTAAAAGAATGCTAAAACTAATTGTATAATACCCATCCCTTTAATAGGTATGGGTATAAAACAAACAACAAACATAACAAGACATACTACACCCAGGATTTTTCGCCTGGCGTCAAGCGGTTCAAGGTTAGTAATACCGATCGGATGGCGAATTCTGATTAAGAATGATATGATGATAGGGAAGATCCAGCCTGCCCAGAAGAGCGTAAGCGGAAAAAGCGCGAAAAAAACTATATATCCAAGCCATGCCTGTCGTTTGCCAATGAGCGCATATGCAATATGACCCCCGTCTAATTGCCCGATCGGTAAAAGATTTAAGGCGGTAACAAACAGTCCTACCCAACCTGCAAATGCAATAGAATTTAAGTGAACGTCAAACCCTTCCGGTATTTCACCAAACACGATCTTTGAAATAATTTTCATGATAATGGGATCGCCTAAACTAAAGAAACCTTCAGGGTCTAATTCCCTGACTTCGGACATATCCAAGCCTATAAATATAGCCGGAATTGCGACAATAAGTCCGGCAATTGGACCACCAGCACCTATGTCAAAAAGCGCCCTATTATTGGTTATCGGTGAACGGATTTTTATGAACGCACCAAAAGTGCCAATAATAAATGGTGGCGGCGCCGGAAGAAAATACGGCAGCGTCGCTGCCACACCATGCTTCTTACACATGAAATAATGCCCGAATTCATGACAGCCGATTATTGCTAAAAGCGTAAATGCAAAAGGAAGTCCCATTGCTAAATCTTCGATCCGGGTAAAAGGATTTCCTCCTTCAAGAAATGAGCCGGCGAGCAATGTTGTTACGACGGTCAATAAAAACAACATAACGTTTGTAGCCGGATTAGGGGGACGAAGTTCAGTTCCCGGCTGTCCGGGTGGTTCAGTCTGATAACTGGGAAGTTCGCTCCTATATGGCGGGTAGTTATATTCCATGATTGTTTTTCAAAAGTTGTATGTAAGGAAGATTAAAAAAACTGTAGGGGTAATCCCCCGAGCACTCGGGGGACGGTTACCCTAAATCCTGAACAAGGTAAATGAACATTTTAATGTTAATATAATGAAAAATTTATTGAAGTTCACATATTTTATAAGTTAATTTAAGAAGATTTTCTGCGATGTACAATAAATATAGTTTCATCTGATTTATGCGTACCTGAGATTAATCCAGCTTAGCGGGATCATTATATTGTGCTTAGATCTTCTGTTTTTCTTTGTGCTCTTTTACCGTAGCCACCACTTTGTGGGTGGTTTATTAATTATTCAGGATGATAATACCGGGAAAAAGCGCTTTTATTTTATATAAAAAATTACTATATTTGTTTGTTGTAATTAAAGGCGTGATCTTGTTTAATAATCTCACATTAGGACAATACTACCCGTGTAATTCTTTTATTCACCGGTTAGACCCCCGGACGAAATTTCTGTCGCTGATACCTATAATTTTAGCAGCTACTGCGACTCGGAATATTTTCATTCTTGTCGGGCTGTTTTTGTTTCTTGCAATTCTTGTGGGTTTGTCTAAGGTTCCTGTTGCGATTTTTCTCAGGCAAATCAGACTCTTTATCTGGATAGTAGGCATTACCTTTATATTACATGCATTTCTTACCACAGGAGGTACTGCACTGGAAATTCCGTTTGCCGGTTTGAAAATTACTTCCTATGGGTTGTACTCAGGGCTTTTTTTTGGCTTACGGCTGCTCCTCATTATCTCGTTTTCATTGGTGTTGATGTTCACGACGGCGCCTACCGAGATGACCGATGGAATAGAAAAAATGCTGAGACCACTTAAGCGAATTGGATGGCAGACAGACAAATATGCATTGATGCTTGGCATCACGCTCCGGTTCATACCCATTTTATTTGAAGAAGGTGACCGTATCCGGAAAGCTCAAATTTCGCGCGGCGCTCATTTCGAGGGCAGTATATATTCGAGAATGCACAGCTTGGCATCGATTGTGATTCCGCTTTTTATTTCTGTTTTTAAACGTGCTGATGTGTTGGCTCTGGCGCTTGAAGCGCGGGGATATCCCGGCAAAGGAAATCGAACCTATTATAGAGATTTGCGGTTTAAATTAGCGGATTTGGAGGCGTTTATTATTGTATTTGTAATCACATCCGGAGTGTTCCTGCTGTGACCGTGAGGCTGAAGGCGGTCTTAGAATACGACGGCACCGATTTTTTCGGATGGCAAATTCAAAAAGACCGCCGGACTGTTCAGGGTGTTCTGGAAGAGGTTCTTTCAAAAAGATTCAACAGACGTATAACTGTTGTAGGGGCAGGACGTACAGACAGAGGAGTACATGCATCGGGACAGGTTGCGCACTTTGACTGTCCGGTTAACGAGCCGGTTGACCGCGTGTGCCAAAATCTCAATTCGATGCTGCCTGAAGATATTACACTCCGTGCGCTTGAGAAGGTATCGGACGATTTTCATGCGCGCTACGGCGCAGTAAGCAGATGTTACTGCTATGACATTCGTTTAGAACCGTCTGCTTTGACACGGCGGTACTGCTGGGTGGTAAAGGCTGAGCTTAATACCGCACGGATGAGGAAAGCACTGGCGCATTTGCCTGGAACGCACGATTTTAAGCCGCTTGCAAAACTAAACCAGGATGACCCCGAATACTCGGGGTACCTGTGCACTATTTACGACGCATCGCTTAAAAAAAAAGGTTGTTACCTTGCAATCCGAATAACAGCAAACAGGTTTGTACGCGGTATGGTTCGCGCCGTTACGGGAACGCTTGTTGATGTAGGCAGAGGGAAAAAAGAGCCGGATATTTTTAAACGTATATTAGAGTCTTCCGACCGTTCTCTAGTCAGCAGTCTTGCACCTGCTTGCGGATTGTTTCTGGAGCATATTGAGTATTAAAGATAAATAAAAAATTATAAATCATCTCGCCGGTTTTGTATGCGAGACAATGTGAAAGAAGTCGAAGGTGAATCCCGAGTACTCGGGAGACAGCTAAATTATAAATCATCTCGCCACGAAGTGGTCGCTACGCGGCAAAGTCGCAAAGAAAATTATACAGAGGTATTTAATTTAAATAATATTTTAGCAACATTTTGCTGGTGAAGGTGTTCTTCACCTTCGCCAGCGGGGAATTGGGTGAATTAAAGAAAACCTCGCCCAGTGAAAAATGAACATTCTTTCAAAAGTAAACAGCGCAAGTCAGCGTCTTTAAATTGCTTGCGGCTTAGCGGCTTTGCGAGAAACACAAATATATTACAACGATAACCTTAAAAAGGAGACTGGTATATGAAAATCTTTATGGATACTGCCAATGTTGAGCAGATTAAGGAGGCGGTCAGCCTCGGAATTATTGACGGGGCGACAACAAACCCCACCCTGATGTCAAAAGAAGAGGGGACATATCCGGATAAATTAAAAGAGATAACCTCCATCGTAAAAGGACCGGTAAGTGCGGAAGTGGTCGCCCTCGATGTGGAGGGTATGGTGAAAGAAGGTCGGGAACTTGCTAAGATTGCAGAGAATATAAATATAAAAGTCCCGATAGCCAAAGAGGGTCTAAAAGCTATAAAGATGTTTACAAGCGAGGGGATTAAAACCAATTGCACCCTTGTTTTTCAACCGACTCAGGCTCTGTTGGCGGCAAAAGCAGGTGCAACATTCGTCAGCCCGTTTGTCGGGAGGATCGACGATATTACCAATTACGGCATGGACGTTATTCGCGACATTGTTACAATATTCGACAATTACGGCATTGAAACGGAAGTATTAGCGGCGAGCATTCGCCATCCGCTTCACGTGGTCGAAGCAGCGCTGGCAGGCGCCGATATTGCCACTGTCCCGTTTAATGTGCTGGAGCAAATGATAAAACACCCTCTTACGGATATCGGTATAGATAAGTTTCTCAAAGATTGGGAAAAAGTAAAGAAATAAGGGGTGATTTTCAATGAAAACCCTGAGAAATAGCGCCGTTATTCTTTTGATTGGCGCATTACTCTTATTATTGCAGGGATGCCGGAGTTCGCGCAGTAACGATAATTCTTCGTTTGAACCGGTGAAATCCGCTTCAGCAGCTCCGGATATCGGTTTTACGCCGGCAATAAATGTTCAAGATGACATCAGCAACTCGAGGCGAAATGCCATCACCCGGGCGGTCGAGATGGTCACCCCGGCGGTCGCCGGTATCAGTGTAAAATCTGTTAGGGAGATTATTTCTACTTCATTTGAAGAATTGTTTTGGTATGGGCGCTCTTATAAAAAGGAAGAAAGCGGTTTGGGTTCAGGCTTTATTATTTCGGAAGATGGATACGTTCTAACTAATGAACATGTTATAGGGGATGCAACGGACATAAAAGTTTCGCTGACTGACGGAAAAACCTATGATGCTGAACTGGTCGAAAGGGACAAATCATTCGATATTGCATTATTAAAAATTGAGGGTAATAATTTCCCCTCGGTAAAATTGGGCGATTCTGATGATATTCTCATCGGAGAATGGGCTATTGCTTTTGGCAACCCGTTCGGTTTATTCGAATTTAGCAACAAACCGAGTGTAACCGTCGGCGTGATAAGCGCCGTTGACCTCTATTTTGGTGAAAAACTCGACGAAGGCCGCATATTCCAGGATATGATTCAAACAGACGCATCGATTAATCCGGGCAACAGCGGCGGGCCCCTGGTTAACAGCCAGGGCGATGTGATCGGAATGAACACGTTTATTTTTACCGCAGGTTCAGAATCGGAGGGTTTGATCGGTATCGGCTTTGCTATACCCATTAACAAAATAAAACAAATGGTCCCGGAACTTAAAGAAAGAGCGGAAAGACACTACTGGATAGGTTTTAGAGGGTATGATATTGACAGAAGGCTTGCAATTTGGTACGATTTAGACACTACCGTTGGTTTTCTTATTGCAGAAGTAGACCGGAACAGCCCGGCTGAAAAAGCAAAACTTAAACCAGGAGACATCATTACTGAGGTGAATGGCAAAAATGTAAAATCAAGTAATGATATAATGAAATACATTAATGAAACGGACCCACGTCCGGGTACAAAAATAAAACTAAAAATTTTAAGAAACAAGCAAACATACGAAACTACGTTAACTCTGGAACGACCCCAAGGAAGATAATTTAGAGGAATAAATTCTATGATTGAACGGTATAATCTGCCGGAAATTGGTGAAATCTGGAAGGATGAGAACCGTTTCCGGTACTGGAAACAAGTAGAGCTTGCCGTATGCCGTGCGCAGGCTAAATTGGGTAATATCCCCGAAGATGCATTAAAAACCATTGAAGAAAAAGCCTATTTTTCCATTCAGCGTATTAACGAAATCGAGGCTGAAGTCGACCACGACGTTATTGCATTTTTGACAAGCATGGCGGAATACATAGGTCCTGATTCGCGTTATGTGCATCTTGGAATGACCTCGTCAGACCTCCTCGACACGACGCTGGCTCTTCAATGCCGCGAAGCCGGTCAGCATATTCTTGCGAAACTGGATGAAGTAATCGAAGCGGTCGGCAAACGCGCCCGGGAGTTTAAGAACCAGGTGATGTTGGGCAGAACACATGGGGTCGCCTCCGAGCCGATTACGTTTGGTCTCAAGCTGGCATTGTGGTATACTGAACTGAAGCGGTCGCGTAATCGAATCGAGCGGGCAGTTGAGCAGATCTCGTATGCAAAAATCTCGGGCGCCGTCGGAACATTTGCACATATCGACCCAAAAGTAGAAGAACTCGTTTGTGAAGAACTCTCATTGAAACCTGCGCCTGTTTCGAGTCAGATTATTCAACGTGACCGGCATGCGGAGTTTTTGACCTCTTTAGCTATCCTTGGGGGCTCGCTTGAAAAATTTGCAACTGAAATTCGTAATCTCCAGCGCGGCGAAATTTTCGAGGTGGAAGAACCCTTCGGTGAAAAACAAAAAGGCTCCTCCGCAATGCCTCATAAGCGCAATCCCATTACTTGTGAGCGAATAGCAGGAATGGCGCGCTTACTTCGGGCGAATGCTCTGGCAGCGCTCGAAAACATCTGCCTCTGGCACGAACGGGATATTACGCACTCCTCGGTAGAAAGAGTCATTCTGCCGGACAGCACTGCGCTGGCTTATTACATGCTTACAAAGTTCCTGCATGTTGTTACAAAGATGCGGGTCTATCCGGAAAATATGGAGCGCAATCTTAAACAGGTTGAGGAATTAGTGCACACACAGGGAATAATGCTGACATTAACCGATAAAGGACTGGCGCGTGAAGAAGCCTATGCCATCGTTCAGAAAGCTGCCATGGAATCACGTCCAACAGGTGAAAGCTTTAAAGAGAAAATAGAAGCTGACCCGGAGGTGAAGAAGGTAATGTCTCCTGAAGAGATCAATGACTGTTTTACTATTGAACGGTTTACCAGGCATGTCGATTACATTTTCAAAAAAGCGGATCTGAGTTAGAATAAACAATGCAAAATGCAGAATGTAGAATGCAAATTGAAAATTTAACCTGAATAATTTAAAAAATAGTTTTATTTATTCTGTTACTTGTTGTTATTATTAGAATTAATGCAACAATCGCCACCAATCCCGCCACGAAGTGGTCGCTATGTGAAAGCTTCGGGATGGGGGTGCCACCCCTGCTGTCGTCCTGAACTTGGTTCAGGATCTGGTTTTTTTAATTTCTCTATATTTCTACATGAAACTTAAAGCTTAGAACTTATCATTTTACAAACGGGAGGATGTTTTGAGTAAAAAAACCAAATTATATGAAGGAAAATCGAAGATAGTTTACCCAACAGATAATGATACAGAGATACTGATTCATTTCAAGGATGATGCGACCGCCTTTGACGGCGTTAAAAAGGGTAAAATTAAGGGTAAGGGAATCGTTAATAATAAAATGTCATGCCACCTTTTCCAGTATCTTGAGAGGTATAACGTGCCGACCCATTTTATCGAGCAGGTAAGCAATAATGAAATGCTGGTTAAAAAGGTCGAAATTATTAAAGTAGAAGTAGTAATGCGCAATATTGCTGCAGGCAGCTTTTGTAAGCGGTACGGCATCGAAGAAGGAATAAACCTGCAAACACCGATTCTGGAGTTCTATCTCAAAGAGGATGCACTGCATGATCCGTTAATGAATGAATACCATGCCTATGCTTTAGAACTGGCAACACGGGAGGAAGTGCAGTATTTTTCCAAACAGGCGATTAAAATCAATGCAGTTCTCCGTTCATATTTTCAGCGCAGGGACATCTTGCTTGTAGATTTTAAACTCGAATTCGGTCGATTTGAAGATAATATCATATTAGCGGACGAAATTTCACCGGACACATGTAGATTCTGGGATGCAAAAACACGTAGAAAAATGGATAAAGACCGTTCCCGCCAGGACTTAGGCGAAGTCGAAGGAACATACCAGGAAATATTAGAAAGGGTGCTTGCATAGAAGGATATAATTGGTTGAATTTATATTACTACTCGGGTTATAAAATGATTTACATTTATAGATGGGGATAACAACGATCAAATCTTTTAGTTTGACAAAACGCTCTGGGAAATATGTTCAATGACAGAATCAAATAAAATGTAACCTATTTAGTGCTCCCTGTAGCAATTTTTTAAAGTTCAACCCTTAACATTCTTTGCCTGTTCTATTCATAAATTCGGTTTGTGAATAATGGGAAACTAAAAAATATAAACTGAAAACAATGTCATTTCCAGCTTGCATGTCATTCCCAGCTTGCATGTCATTCCCAGCTTGCATGTCATTCCCCCGAGTACTCGGGGGAATCCATAGAAAATTCAACTGGATTCCCACTTTCGCGGGAATGACAATGAAGAGTGGGAATGACAATGAAGAGCGGGAATGACAATGAAGAGTGGGAATGACAATAAAAGTGAAATTAAACACCTTATTATGAAAATCAATACAACATTTTAATCCCGCTAAGCAGGGATTAGCTACGAAGTTACTTCAAATGCTTGGGAAGGAATCAATAATTTATCTACAAAAATAAAGAATTTTATGAATTATCCAGGTTTGGCATATTAATTGATTTATTCAATATTGATGTGTAATTATTTCATTAAAAATAAAGATTTCGCTTGCGTTTGACGCAGATATAGAATATTTTATTAATATTGGGAATTATGATGCTGTCTGCCCCTGTTATCTGCGTAAATTTATCTCTATGTTAATCGGTTGGCAACAATGGCGCGTGACGGATATCCCTATATAGCAGTGAGTTTGGGAGCAGGCATACTCCTGAGCATTGTCGGAATGTTGACGAACAGTCAGTTGTTATTGTGTACTGCGGTTCTGTGTGTAATAGGTACAGTGTTCTTTTTATTTTTTTTTCGAGATCCGGAAAGAGTTACAGATGCCGATTCTGATGACATTCTTTCTCCCGGTGATGGGCGTGTTGTTGCGATTGTGGAGGAGGAAGAGCCCGATTTTTTTAAAGCAAAGGTTAAACGGGTTTCGATTTTTCTCTCGGTTTTTGACGTTCATATCAACAGAATACCCATCACCGGTACGGTAGAATTTTACCGGTATTTCTCCGGGCTTTTCAAAGCAGCTTTCAAAGCGGATGCTTCACGGAAGAATGAACAGACGGCGATCGGCATTACAAAAGGAAGTCGAAAGGTTCTGTTCAAACAGATTGCCGGTGTGTTAGCCAGACGAATTGTATGTACGGTTAAAGAAGGGCAGACAGTAAAGCGGGGTGAGCGCTGCGGCATGATAAAATTTGGGTCTCGTGTAGATGTTCTGATGCCGCTGGATGCTGAAATCATGGTAACAAAACGACAAAAAGTTTACGGCGGTATTACGTGTATAGGAAGGTTTAAACATGATGAATAAACGTGCTGTATTACCTAATTTCTTTACTCTGACAAATGCTTTTCTTGGATTTTTTGCAATAGTCAATATTTCACAAGGGAGCTATAAGCTGGCGGCATGGTGTATTATATTCGCTACGATTTGTGACATGCTGGATGGCATACTTGCCCGGTGGTCAAAGACCCATTCAAAATTTGGAATGCAGCTCGATTCTTTTGCCGATGCCATTTCTTTCGGTGTTGCGCCTGCTTTTTTGGTATATGAAACGTATTTTAGCTCTGTCGGTGTTTGGGGTGCGTTATTTTGTTTTATGTTTATTCTTGCCGGGATTTTCCGGCTGGCGCGTTTTAATGTCACAGCAACCACTTCTAAAAAGAGAAAGTTCAAGGGCTTGCCGATTCCTCCAGCAGCATTAGCGCTGTCTACTTTTTATATTATGGCGCAGTATTTTTCTGATGTGAATATGACGCCATTGTTATTAGTACTGGTTCCGGGTTTATCACTCCTTATGGTATCCACTGTCGAATACGGACCATTTCCATTATTAATGTTTCATCACAATTTCCGGAAAAACATTTTGCCGCTTATTTATGCAATAGGGCTCATTTGCGTGTACATTAACCCGGGGATTTGTTTTTTCCCCTGGGTTATGCTTTATATTTTTACCTCTTTGATAAAAGGGATAGTTGGTAAACTCCGTGAAGAAGATGAAGACGCAGAAGTGGTAATAGATGAAAAACGTATTATAAAATAACTATTTCCTGACATAAACCATGGATGCCGTAACCAAGAGAATGTTGTAATGGAGAGAAAAAATCCATGCGCCGAATCAGTTTTCGTCTTTTAGTTTTATATATTGTACTGGGTGCAATTATCGGGTCTCTTATCGGTGAGATTGCACATCTTCTGCCTGAAGGTGTAGTAAAAGATTTTTTCACGCGCTCGGTTACACCAGGATTTGAACCGACGACGATAAATTTAATAATAATCGAGTTTACTATTGGTTTTAAATTTACGCTGAATATTGCCGGTGTCATTGGTATCGCAATCGCAGTATATATGCTGCGCTGGTACCGGTAGCGGGTTTATACATTGATGTGCAGCAGCATAATGCTTGTAAAGTTTTTAAGCTTTTTACAAAATAATCAACAACTTTATAAATTTTCATTATTACTTAAAAGATAGTATTCAATCTTTAGGAGAAAAATATGTTTGCTATTTGGACCCCAGGCGGCATGGAAATCTTTGTCATTTTAATTATTATACTGCTGCTTTTTGGCGGTAAAAAGCTGCCGGAGTTGGCAAGAGGATTAGGTCGGGGTATCAAGGAGTTTAAGAAAGCCACTCGTGAAATTGAAAGTGAAATTGAAAATAATCTCGAAATTGATGAACTGGAAGATGATACTACTAAGAAAGACAAAAAATAACAATTTTAATTTCCTGAAAAGATCATCTCAACTCTGTATTTGATATTATACAGCAATGTTACTACCCCACCACGATCCCTCATGTACCCGGAGGACGATGTCACTATGTGGCACTGAGTGGTTTCTATGTTAAAAAGGGTTCCATTCCCGAAGCCTTCACAAAGTTACAACTTCCTGGCACAAAGTGACCACTGCTTGACGGGAAGAGAGTGGCAATCTAATACATTTTTTCGGTTCATCCGATCCCGCTCAGCGGGTTTTGCACAAATTTGCAGGATGCTCATATAAAGCTCACTGTTGGTGTTGTCACCAACAGTGAAATAGAAGGACAGGAGTGTTGGTGATCCCGCTAAGCGGGACCAACACACAGCTTAAAATTAGTTTCTATATAATTTGTAATCACAGTTTATGAATTTTTCAGATATAGATGTATAGTATTGCAGGAAATGTCAAAAAATGCTTGTAAAAAGCAAAAATTATTTTATATATAACGTCTTATTATAGTTGACATAATGATAGTATTTTTTCTCTTCTCTCGTTCCCAGTCTCTGACTGGGAATGCTGATTGCTGAGGATTCGCCTCAGAAAATATCGAGCATGATGTAGGGGCTAAGCA